>Ga0315338_1000632_pt1 | contig 69001 bp, 54 predicted proteins | sample ASW8metaG_FD_204518 | JGI IMG/M metagenome (GOLD analysis project Ga0315338, IMG submission 204518) | Ammonia-oxidizing marine archaeal communities from Monterey Bay, California, United States - ASW #8 | ecosystem: Environmental > Aquatic > Marine > Coastal | place: USA: California | collected...
CTCGGCGCGGTCGCAACCAATCTTGGTCCCGGTCAAGCCCATCGTGTAGCGTAGCGTCGTAGACAGGGTCTCCATCGGAGGCACCTGAATACGCCGGCTCCGGCCATTGACGTTGACGCTAATCAGCCGCTCCACGGCGCCCGCTGCCGCCGATTGGGCCAACAGCGTCCCGCCATTCGCGCGGAAGAGATAGTTTGACGACGATACAGCCGCGCTGGCGGCGATCGCGCCCTTGATGAAACCACGTCTGGAGACACCCTGCTGGGCGGTCTCTTCAGTCAACTCGATGATCTCCTGACTCATGGGACGATCACCTCCCTCATTCTTCCGAAATCCTCGAAGGCCGCACTTCCATAGTCGACCCACTTTGCCGAAGGACCGACGATATCACGCAATGCCTCAAAAAGGATCCAATCAATTTCGTGATTTTTCGATCCCATTGAATGTCTCACTCGCACCCCAACGGTCGCGCAGTAGTTCTCAAGACGATCCGCATGGCAGTCGACATACAATCGCGCAGCGAGCAGCACGGGGTTGGACCATTTCTGGCACCGACATCCCCACGGCCCGATGAACAGCACCAGCGACCACATCAACATGGCGGACCACGACAATTCACCGCCTGGGCCTCCCGACACCACGACGACACGCGTGCGACTGGCCATCGCGGTGCTCGTGACGTATGTGTGTCTGTTCAACGGTCTGACCGCCTTCGGTCTCGTAGGTCCTGACGAGCCCAGGTATGCGGCCATCGCGCGCGACATGGCGGTAAGCGACGACTGGGTGACGCCCCGACTGCATGGCGATCCGTGGCTCGAAAAGCCAATCTTGTATTACTGGGTGGCCGCGGTCGGCTACCGCGTGTTCGGCGACAGCGAGTGGGCGGCCCGCCTTCCCTCCGTCGCGGGCGCAGCGACCTCGATGCTGGCGCTGGGCTGGCTCGCGCGACGTTTTTACGGCGGCCCGACCGCCGCCCTGTTCGTGCTGCTCTTTCCATCCAGCATCGCGATTTTGGTGTTCGCCCGGGCGGCCACGACCGACATGCTGTTCTCCGCGACGCTGGCGCTCGCGCTGGCCTCATCCGCACCACTCGTGCTGCTGCGACAACCGCGTGGCACTCTCGGCTATCAGATCGGTTTTGGTGCCGCCCTCGGTCTGGCCGTGTTGGCAAAGGGTCCCGCAGGGGTCGTGCTGGCCGGGTCGGCCATCGTCATCGGTGCCCTACTCGCACGCCGCCTGCCGCTGGTGTGGCGACTCGCCGGCCCGTGGTCGCTCGGCACCTTCGCACTCGTGGCGCTTCCGTGGTACGTGCTGTGCGCGCTACGTAACCCCGAGTTCATCCAGGTCTTCCTCATCTCACACAATGTCGAGCGTTTTCTGACCCCGGTCTTTCAGCATCAGCAGCCTTTTTGGTATTTCGCGCCGGTGCTGTTACTGGGTCTGGCCCCGTGGACCGCGGCCATCGTAGCCACCGTGTACGCGGCGGCGACGACCGTGACGCGCCGCGACTGGGTCGGGTCTCCCTCGATGTTTCTCGCAGGGTGGGTGATCTTCCCAGTCGTGTTCTTCAGCCTGTCTCAATCCAAGCTGCCGGGGTATGTGTTGCCCGCGATGCCAGCGGCCATCATCCTGCTGGCCCGCGCGTTGGCTCTGGCGATGACTCGCCCGGCCGCAGCGCGGGCGGTGGGTCTCGGGACGGCCGCAGTCCTGGCCGTCATGGCGGTCGCGTTTCTCGTGTCGCCGGGGGTAGCAAGCGCCGGAGTGGAGGCAGGCGCCGTTCGCCCTCTTGGCGTGCTGCTCAGCCTGGCCACCGTCGCAACCGGCTACGTGGGCAGCCGTGGCCGGATCCACGCCGGGGTCGCGGTGGCCGCCCTCACCATCGCGCTCGGGCTCTGGCAACTGAACGCGACACTCATGCCACGGCTCGACCCGGGAATCAGCACCCGGGTGACCGCGCGGGAAGCGAGACACCTGGCAGATGGCGAGCCGGTGCGCACCTACGCGTTGCACCGTGCCTGGCAGTACGGGCTCGAATATTACTTGCATCGCGCCCTGCCCGAATGGACCAGTGACACCCCGTCTGGCGCCCTCGTTGTCACGAACCAGCGCGGCATGCGGGCGATGCAACTGGAAGGCGCCGGCATCGTCGTGCTGCGTAACGTCTCGGCCGACGCGATGCTGGTTCGGACCGACCCGAACGGTGAACGACTCACGATCGGCCCCTAGACTGCTGAAGAACGTCCGCGGGGGGGCTGACGAGGCGTCTGCCTGGCCAGGCGCGGGGAGGGAGCAGCCAGGTGGGCTGTGACCGACGACGCAACATCGCCGGACGGGCGCCTCGTCGGAAGACCTAGTGCCGGCCGCGCGCAGTGCGCATGACCGAGTCGTCGCCAGCATTGGACGCTTCGGCCGGACGCAGGTCTTCCACGCCGTAGAGACGTGGATTGTCGCGACCGGCCTCAATGGCTACCAGTATGTCGCGGCGGCTCACCTGACCGATGACCCGGCGGTCCGTGTCGACGACAGGAAGTTTTCGAAAGGAGCGGGTCATGATGTCCGCGCCGGTGAGACTGTCCATGCGCCCCCAGTTATACGAGTCGCGCACCAGCACGGCACCGGTCGCCGGATGGGTCAGGCGCTAGCGCTGTGTCGTCTCGGCGCCGCCAAAGAACTTCCCGTCGACACACTGATCCGAACGGCAGTTGTTCTGAAACGGCGACCCGAGTTCGACCAGGAGATTGGCCGTCTCGGGCTTGGGAATAAAGAACCGCGATGGACCGAACGCCATGTCGGCGGCCGAGTCACCGGCCCTGTTGACCGCCTTCACGTCGGCGCCGCGAGCCACGAGAAACTCCACCATCTCGTTGTCACCCAGAGCGGCGGCCCCGTGCAACGCCGTGTAACCGCGATCGTCCGCCACCGCGACATCGGCACCGAGCTCAGATAGAAAATGCACCGCCTTCATCCAGGAGTCGGGAGCGTTCTGAGAAAAGTTCCCCCGCCAACCGATACCAGAGGCGACCATCAGGGGCGTCGTCCCACCGAACGTGGCCATATTGGCATCCGCGCCGGCCGCCAGCAGCAGACGCATGGACTCGACATCGCTGGCCTGCGCCGCCCGCCAGAACGGGGTCGCCCCGGCGGGGTTGATCCACAGTCGATTGTGCGATGTCGGACTGAACCAGAGTCGCCGTGCGATACGGGTATTCGGGTCAGCACCGGCGTCAAGCAACGCCGACAGGAGTGTTAGCGCATCGACGACCTCCTGGTCGGTGCGAGGATTTGGCGCCCAAGACACCGGCGCGAATCGCATATTGATGGTGGCGTAGACGGGCGCCAGGCCATCAATGTTCGCCACGTTCGGGTCCGCACCGGCATCCAGCAGATACTTCGCGACGGTGTAGTGCCCGTTCGCAATGGCGATCACCATCGGGCTCGACCCCTCACTGCCGGCGACCTGGTCGACGTTGGCGCCGCCCTCGACGAGCGCACGCGTCGCGTCCAGGTGGCCGTCCCGGGCCGCGAACAGCAGGGCGGTCATTCCGCCCATAATCGAGTTGGCGCCGGGAGCCCGGGGACGCCCCCGCGGCAACTCGTTGCCGTCGCTGTCGAACCGCCGCTCGTCCATCGCCATCACCAGCGATGTGAGTCCCACATGGGCCCCGTGCCCGATGAGCAGCCGGATCGCATCGGCGCGGTTTTCCCAGGCGGCGAACATCAGAGCGGTCTGTCCGTTCGCAGTCTCTCGGGCATTCACAAATGCCCCGTGATCGAGCAACCGTCCGACCGCGTCGACACGTCCCGACGTGGCGGCGGCCATCAATGGCGTCGCACCGGTCGACGTCGGCCAGTTCACCAGCGCGTCCTCCTCTACCAGGAGATCGATCATCGCGACGCTGCCGTTGGTGGCCGCCATCGACAACGGCGTGATGCCACCGACGCGAGTGGCAGGGGCTATGTCGGCGTCCGCTTCGATGAGCGCGGCGGCTAGAACGACATCATCACGGAACGCGGCCCAGTGCAAAGCGGTCATCCCGTCGCCCTGCGCGGCGTTGACATCCCCGCCGTCCGCCAAGAGTGCGCGAACCGTGTCCCCATCGCCATGCATGGCGGCGTCGGCAACCGGCGCATCGGCCGCCCAGACCATCACCGGCTGGGTCGACGACATCAACAGGGTCGACGTAACGACAACGGCGAGCGCGTGTGGCATGCGGCACATCGTATATCTTCCTAGCCAGTCGCCTGTAACCGTGATTCGCTGCATAACTCGGTCGCGTGGCCCGCGGCTGAACAGGCGTGACAAGGGAGCAGATTGGGTATTTGTGATCGCGGAACAACGCATGCAGACGCGATGCCCCGCGACCGAGCTATGCAGCGAATCACGGTTACAGGACACTAGATCGCAACTTCGCCGTTGCTGTCACCGAAACGTTCGGCGTTCACTCCCAGTCGATGCAGCATGGAGAGCAACAGGTTCGCCATCGGCGTGCCGTCATCGCAGAGCACGTGCGAGTTGCCCCTGAGCTGTCCATTGGCGTGCCCCGCGAGGAACAACGGCACTCGCAGATGGTTGTGCACACTGCCGTCGCCCATCGGACTGCCGTATAACACCATCGAGTGGTCGAGCAGGTTGCCGTCACCGTCCGGCGTCTGCTTCAGACGGTCGATGAAGTAGCTGACCTGATCAACGTGGAACTCGTTGAGCCTGGCGAACTCGGCCAGCTGCTCAGACCGATTGCCATGGTGCGACAACGAGTGGAACGGCGTGTCGACGCCGCTATCCTCGTAGACTCGCGAACTGACGTCTCGTCCCATCTTGAAGGCAGACACACGCGTGACGTCGGTCGTGAACGCCAGCACCTGGAGGTCGAACATCATTCGCACGTGGTCGACCCAGCCGTCAGGGACTCCCACCGGCGCCTCCGGTAGGTCGACGCCACGACGCGTCGCGTTCTGGGATTCAACCAACTGAATCCGACGCTCGATCTCCCGCACGTCTTCCAGGTAGTCGTCGAGCCGAGCACGATCGACCGCCCCGAGGTCCCGTTGCAAGTCGGACACTTTACCCAGAATCGCGTCGAGGATACTGGCGTTGGCCCGCCGCCGGTCGAGCCGTTGAGCCGGGGTCGCACCGTCGCCGAACAACCGCTCGAACACCACACGCGGATCACGCTCCATGGGAAGCGGGGTGGTGGGGGACGCCCAGGAAATCGTGTTGGCGTATACGCAACTGTAACCGTAGCCGCACGCACCCGTCAGCGACCCAACATCCTCAACGCAGACCTGCATGGACGGCAGCGGCGTATCCTGGCCAAAGGCCTCCGCATACACCTGATCGACGGACACACCGTTGTAGATGTCGGCGCCCTCGGTCATCTTGGCATGTGCCGACGTCAGAAACGCGGCGGATGATCGCGTGTGGTCGGCGCCCGCCTCTGCCTCCACCTGGGCGGTGGCCGGAGCGATGTCGGTATGGCTGACCACCGTCACATAGTCACGATACGGTTCGAGCGACCGCAAGATCGGTGTCGTCTCGAAGTCTCGCCCGACGGTCTTCGGCGACCAGTAGTGCAGTCGCGTGCCCTCCGCCGTACTCCCGGCTGACCCGTGCACCATCTCGAGCGCGGCGAAGCGCGTATGCGGTTGCGCCGCCGACCCACGAATGGGCGTCTGCGCCGGCATCATCGCCTCGAGCCATGGCAACGCCAGGGTGACACCGACACCTCGAAGCGCCGTGCGTCTCGATATGTGCTTTCTGGTGATATACATCCTGTTCTCCGTCGGTCGCCCCCCACCCCGGGGGACTGGCGGGTCTGAAGACCCGTGCTTACGACAACGCGTTATTGCTCTACCGTGGCGGCGCCCGTATCGATGTCCGCGCGGCGCATCCGAAACGGAGTGCTCGTAACGATTCCCATGACGTAGGCCGAGAATCGGTGGTCCTGCTCCGCCGCATGCCGCACGATGGTCCGCACGGCGGGCATGTCGTACGGTTGGAAGACACGGCCGTTCGCGTACATCAACATGTTCTTGGCAAAGTTGGTCAGAAACAGATTCTCGTTCTTCAGCAGGAACTGTCGCAGGCTCACCGGGCCGTCGACCGGCGTTCCGTCGTAGATCGTCCCTGAGGGATCGACGGGAAACCCGCTGTCGCGCGTCCGCCACGCCCCGACGGCGTCAAAATTCTCGAGCGAGAACCCGACGGGGTCGATGACATTGTGACAGGACGCGCAAAACGTATTGGCGCGGTGGGCCAGGGTGCGGTCACGCACTGACACGTGTTGCTGCCCGTTCTCGTTCTCCTCGAGCGGCGGCACGTCGGCCGGCGGCCGCGGTGGAGGCGTGCCCAGCAACACATCGAGTACCCAGGCCCCACGGATGACCGGCGAGGTGCGATTGGGAACAGACGTCAGGGTCAGAATGCTGGCGTGTCCCAGCAGCCCGCGACGACGCTCGTCGGTCACGGCGACACGTCGAAACCGGTTGCCGATCACACCAGGGAGACCGTAGTGAGTCGCCAGACGCTGGTCCACGAAAGTGAAGTCGGCCTGCAGCAGGTCCCGGACGGTCCGGTCCTCACGGACGATATTGTCAAAGAACAGCTCCGTCTCGCGGCGCATCGACCAGTTCAGATTTTCGTCCCAATCCGGGAACAAAAACACGTCGGGATGGGCGTCACGCAGATTCTGCAAACGCAGCCAGTGCGATGCGAAGTTGGTCGAGAGGGTCTCGGCTCTCGGGTCGGCCAGCATCCGGGTGACTTGACGCTCGAGCTCACCCCGGCCTGACAATCGCCCCTGCTCGGCGGCCGCCAGCAGCGGCTCGTCCGGCATGCTGCTCCAGAGGAAAAATGACAGCCGCGATGCCAGTTCTAGGTCGCTGATCCGGTAGCTCGACCCGGCCCTCACCCCATCCGGTGTCCGCTCGAATCGAAACACGAACTCCGGGTCGGACAACATCGCCTGCAGCGCCATGCGGATCCCCGCCTCGAAACCCTGCTCGGCGCGGGCCGTCTCGTAAAGCGCCAGCAGACGCCCGACGTCGTCATCGGTCACCGGCCGGCGAAACGCCCGTCGGGCCAGCCGACCAATGATTTCGCGAGCGCACGGCCCCTCCTCGGCGCTGGTCGCGGGCCGACACGACAAGACCCGTTCGCGACTCGCCGTCTCGCTGACTCCAGTGACGTCATAGGGCCCGTCCACACCCAGATTGCGTAGGTGCGGCAATCCGGTCAGTCCTGGAAAGTGGCCAGTCGACAGATCCGCGAGCGCACGCTCAAACGGCATCACGAAATCCTGCACCGGGCCAGACGCGCGTTCCACGAACGCGGCTGAGATGACGTGCGGTCCTGACGTCAGCGCGATTGGCGATGTCCGCAGGTCTTCGGTCGTTTTCAGTTTGCGATCGAAGTCGAGCAACGCCACCCGCTCGCCGTCCACCGCAACCTCGATCTGCTCGCCTTCCGCCGGAAGGTTGTCACCGAACACCGGACCGATACTCGAATAATAAAACGAGAGACGGAACACGTAGTCGCCATCGGCGGGAAAATTGTGAGTAACGACGGTGCCACCCCGGGTGCCAAACGGCGCACCCAGCACGTGTCGCATCTGGGAGACCGCCTGCGGCACGACGTAGGTCTCCACGCGCGCGGTCGCGTCGATGTCGCCGAGCGCCAGGCGGCTGATCTTGCCAGCGGCCGAGATATAGCTTTCGAGCAACGCCGGCGACACGGTCAGCACGTCCGACATGTTGTCGTAGCCCTGACTCATGTCGTCAGGCGGCAACAATCCTTCGGCATCGACCTGGAGCCCAACGAGGTCCCGAATGACGTTCGCATACTCCGTGCGATTCAGCCGGTGCAACACGGGGCGACCCGGATTCGGTTCGTCGGCAGCGGCCGCGTCAATCGCCGCCTCAAGCCCGCTAACAAACGCGGTGAGCGTGGGCGCGTCGGGACGCGGTCGACGAGGCGGCGGCATCAGCCCCGCCCGAAGCTTCCGCGCGACCTTCTCGAGTGTCTCGACGTGAGCCGTGGGATCGGCCAGATCGACGCCTTCCAGCGACAGGTCGCCCTGGCGCGCGGCGTCGTTGTGGCAGGTGACGCAATACTGGTCGAGGAGTTCGCGTTTCGGCGCGGCGGGCGCCTCGAATTCTGCCGCGGAGGCCCCGACAAGCGATACCGGCTGGGCCACGACCGGGATGGCCGTAAGCGTCGCCAACAGGCTCGCAAAAAGCACTCGTCGAGAGGTCATGAACGTAGTCCAGTGCCGCCGCGCCGCAGCCATGTGCCGTCCTGGCGCCGAGCACTTCCTATCGCGTCTCACAGAGTAGCCGATCCGGGTGATCAACTCGAAACGAAATATGAGCAGTAAGATCGATGTGAATGCGCACTGAAACACCTCGGACGTGGCTCTATCGGATTCTCGCCGTGGTGTTCTGGGTCACACCGGCGGGGGCCCAGCCGAACGAACCCTACCGAGACAATCTTCCGGCCGAGCACGCGGCAATTGCCTACGCGTCCGGCACGTTCGACGACCGGGTGAGCCGGCTGGCGGAGGCCGTTGCCTCGGGCCGAATCGTCCTGAACCACGACGAGCAATTCGGGTATCTCCCGAGCCTCCTTGAGCATCTCGACATCGGCGTCGACACGCAGGCGCTGGTGTTCTCAAAAACCAGCCTGCAGGCGCCTCTGATTTCCCCCCGCACCCCGCGCGCCATCTATTTCTCGGACGCGGTCGCCGTGGGCGCCGTGCAGGGGGCCCCCGTCATTGAGCTGGTCGCCTTCGATCCACGTCGGGGCGCCGTGTTCTACACCGTCGACACCGCGCGGACCAAGCGTCCGCGATTCGACCGACCCGCACGGTGTCTACAATGCCACCAACAGGCGGCCACGCTTGGGGTCCCTGGGCCCTACATCGGGTCTGTCTCGACCAGCGCCACCGGGCGCCCCGACTTCCGGCTCGGCACGGTGGTCACCGATCACCGAACGCCGTTCGATGAGCGCTGGGGTGGCTGGTATGTCACCGGCACGCATGGAGCCCAGTCGCACCGAGGCAACGCCCTGGCCCGAGACCCAACGACCCCGGCCGGCCTAGTCGACCCATTCAACCAGAATCTGACCAGTCTGACGCGCTTCATCGACCCCGGCCGCTTTCTGGTTCCGACGAGTGACCTGGTCGCGCTGATGACCTTCGAACATCAGACGCAGATGATCAATCTATTTACCCGTATCGGCTGGGAGGCGCGCCTGGCCGACCACGACGGCATCTTAGATGCGAGCGAGGCCGAGGCCCGTCGCCTCGGTGTCGAGGAAATCGCCCGCTACATGTTGTTCGCTAACGAGGCCCCACTCATTGAGCCGATTCAAGGCGTGTCTAGTTTCACCGATACGTTTCCGACCCGCGGACCGCGAGACCGCCAGGGCCGGTCTCTCCGCGACTTCGACCTGCGCACCCGCCTGTTCAGATATCCACTCAGCTTCATGATCTACAGCGACCTGTTCGACGGGCTTCCAAATGAGATTCGCCACGGTGTGTACGGCCGGCTGCTGCACGGGTTGGAAGGACGAGCCGACGGCGAGGTCATCTTAGCAATTGTGCGCGAGACCAAAGCTGGGCTGCCCGAGTCCTGGCTTCCCCACTAGTGCAGCGTCTGCGTCATTTGTGACCGACGACTCATTTCAGGCCTAGCCGCTTCTTGTAGTCGGGCCACTCCGTCCGCAAGCGCAAGAACGCGTCGAGGTCGGCACACAGCAGGAATGGATTCGTACGGCGCTCGAGACCGATCGTCGAACTGGGCCGCGCCCCGTAGTCATGTCCGGGCCAGACGGTCGTCTCGTCGGGCACCGTATCGAGCACCCGCCGCAAGCTGATCCACTCGGTGCGCGCATCGTCCTCTGTCTTCGCACCCCCGACCTTGCCGATGAAGAGCAGGTCCCCGGTGACCAGCAGTTGACAGACAGGCTCGTACAACACGAGATGATCGTCGCAGTGCCCAGGAGTGTGCAGGCACCGGAGCTGGAACGTCCCGACCGACAGCTCCTGGCCGTCGGTCAAGGCTACGTTGGGCGCGTCCGGGGCCCCGGGATGGGCCGCGATCGGGGCGCCGGTCAGTTCGAATGCTCTCGCGTTGCCTTCCGTGTGGTCCGCGTGGCCATGCGTGTTGACGATGTGGGTCACCGTGAGCCCTTGCGCCGTCGCCCGCTCCACGACCACCTGTGGCGAATAGGACGGATCGATCAGCACGGCCTGGCGCGCGTCGCGGTCACCCAGGAGATAGGCGAAATTTCGGTCGCCGCCGACACGGATCTGCTCGAATATCAATTGCATGACATGTGTTTGTTATTTCTCAAGGCGGGGCATCTCCAGGTCACTGCCGCCCTGGTGCAGCACAAGCGCGGTCGCCGCTCCGGCGACGTCCACCCGAAACGTGATTCGTGCGGTGCTGTCCTCGTAGAAGAACTGCGTCGGCGACTCGGGAAAGATCGGCACCTGCGGCATCTCCGTCATCTGCGCCAACAAGCCGCCATCGCCGAGCGTGATCGTGATCCCGAAGCCGGGCTGCTCTTCATAGCTGCCGACGTACTCGGTCAACACGTCAGGCGACACCACCATACGCGACCGGCCCGCGGTGACGACGTCCGCATCCAGCTTGACGGCCCGTCGCCCGAGTCCTCCTTGTTCGAATACCAGATCGAGGACTTCGCCGGTATCGGAACGCACGTTGAACATCACACGCAGGCTGCTGCCCACGAGTACGAATTCATGCCCACTCCGGGGGGTGAGCTGCGCGCGGGGTTGCCCGGTGGCCTGGAGGTACAGCGCGCGCCCCTCGCGCGTCACCGTCAGGTGGAAGCTAGGAGTCAACTCGTAGCGTCCGACGTAGCTGTCCAGCGGCGTCGGGGGCGAGGTCGGCTGTCCGGCCGCGAACACAGCCGCCACTCCGCCGAAGCCAACGAAGCCCAGACAGACCAACCCTGGTACCCGACCGAGCCACCGGCGCGCCAACATGGACCGCTGAGGAAGCGCTACCTCTTGCCTTCCAGCTCAAGCGTACGCTCACCGCCCAGAATCCCCTCCATGCTGTAGTTACCCTCGTGACAGGCGTACTCGTAGAGCAGTTCCTCGGCCGGCAAGCGGAGCATCGGGAACTCGCCCTTGATGCTCTGGGTCCAAGTGGTCGGATCTTCGATGATGAACTCGTAGTTCAGTGTGTCAGCGTCCACTCGGGTAATCCGCTCGGTCACCGTCACCGTGTCGTCGGATCGTCCGTTGGCCGCACGCAACAGGATCGGGTCGCCACCCACAGCCGCCGCGTTCGCTTCGGTCCTGGGGAGATTGGTGGTCTCGATGACCAGCGTCTCGCCTTCCCAATGCCCCCGCATGTCGCCGTTCCATTGGCGAACGTCGGGCGGAATGTGACCGCGCCCATCGAGTGGAATGATGCGGGTGTCGTGGATCATCTCGACCTGAATCGCTACGTAGTCAGGCGTCTGCATGATCATGAAGTTGTTGTTGTAGGCACTGGGCAACATCGGTGGGCCCGCCTGCCAGATCAAACACCGGTCGTTCAGCTCGAGGTCGCCCCACGTGTCAGCCTCGTGACGAGCTTCGCGCGCCGCGGCGCGAACCCGCTCCGCCTCAGGGGTCAGCGCGGGTAGCCTGCCGTTGGCGGGTTCGAAGATGAGAGACGTGCGTCCGGTAGGTCTCGTCCCTCCGTCCAACCAAAAGTTGTTGTATGCCCCCACGTTCCCGCCGACTGCGGTTTTCTGTGCCGCGGCCTGAAGGAGATCCGCGTTCCGTGCGAGGGCCGCCTGTTCGCGAGTGGCCACCTCTTCGGCGGTCAAGAACTCCCGGTTAGCCAGATCCTCCGGTCGCTGCAAGGGTGTCGTGGTCTTATTCGTGTAGGTGCCCTGCAGGTCGGGGTGCCCCCACGGCGTCTTGGGGGTGACGCCCTGCGCGGTGGCCTGCGCGGGGACCATCGCGAGCAGTGCGATAACGCTCGACAACGCTGTCACGTGTTGGCGGATCATGGTCGTCCTCCCGTCCAGAGATGCTCTTCCGTATGTGAGGTCAATTATACGCTTGCCGTCGCCCGCCCACGACCAGGTTGAAGCGAGCGGCGAGCCTGGTCGCGCTAGTGTCGTGTCCCAGACACGCGGCACTAGTCCCCTACAGGGGACTAGTCGGACACCGATAAATCCAGCCCAATATCAAGCGCGGGCGCGCTATGGGTAATCCAACCGATGGAGATGACGTCGACGCCGGTGGCGGCAACCTCACGAATCGTCTCCGGAGTGATGCCGCCCGACGCCTCGGTGGTGGCACGGCCACGCGCCATGGCGACGGCTCGGGCGAGGTCGGCGACCGGCATGTTGTCGAGCAGCACGACATCGGCGCCCGCGCCGAGCGCCTCATCGAGCTGTTCGATCGTGTCTACTTCGATTTCCAGTGTGACCAGATGGCCGAGCGTCGCGCGCGCCGCCTCGACGGCGGGTCGGACACCACCGGCGATCGCGCGGTGGTTGTCTTTAACGAGCACGGCGTCATGCAGACCGAATCGGTGATTCGAGGCGCCGCCAACCCGCACCGCGTATTTCTCGAGCGCGCGGAGGCCGGGCGTCGTCTTCCGGGTGCACACGACGCGGGCCTGGCTCACCTCGGCCACCGTCTCGACGACGGCTCGGGTAAGGGTGGCGATGCCGGACAGATGGCCCAACAGATTAAGCGCGGTCCGTTCGGCCGACAGCAGGACGCGAGCCGCACCCTGGAGTTCGACAATGGTGGTGCCTGCCGTCACATTCGCGCCATCGCTCACGACCGGCTTGTGCCGCACTGGACCCAGGAGGAAGAAGGCACAGAGCGCCGGTCCGATCCCGCAGATCCGTCCATCCTGGCGGGCCACGACGCGAGCACGGGCGGTGACATCGGCCCCGACGATCGCGTTGGTGGTAATGTCGCCGGCCGACCCCAGGTCGACGGCCAGTTCCTCACGGACCAGCGCTTCGTACTGAATCGTGTCCAGCGGGGCGATCGGGAGCCGAGTGTCCGGATCCGTAGTGGTCATGAAGGCCGGTGCTCGCGGGGTCGACCCGACACCTGGTGGCGAACACCAGGGGTCCCGAAGTCGTCAGTCCGAAAATGCGCGCCACAACTGCCGCGCCTGACGACCGCCGCGTGGGTAATCGCACCTGCGACGGTGAGCAGGTTGTGAAACTCGGAGGCTCCGGCGCCGAGTCCCATGGCAAGCGAGGTGAGTTCCTTGATGGCTCGCTGCAGACTTTCCCTCGAGCGGACCAGCCCGACGTCCCTCCACATCAGCGTCCGGATCGCGGTGCGGGCCTCCTGACGCATCGCCTGATCGGGCGTCTCTCCGGGCGACACCTCCACGGGCTCCACCAACGCCTTGACCGGTGGCACGGCGCGCACCGCGCGCGTCAGGTCGCGCCCGACCCTCGCCCCGAAGACCAGTCCCTCCAGTAGCGAGTTGCTTGCGAGCCGGTTGGCCCCGTGCACGCCTGTACAGGCGACCTCGCCACAGGCCCACAGGCCGGGCAAACTCGTACGGCCGTCCGTATTCACCGCCACGCCGCCCATGTGGTAGTGCGCGGCCGGCGAGACCGGGACCGGCTCGTGTCGGAGATCGAACCCATGTTCGAGACCATTGCGCAGCGCGGTTGGAAACGCGACGGCGTCGCCAGTCCCGATCACCGCGCGGGCGTCGAGCAAGGTGCGGCGCCCCTGCTGGCGCATCTCCCACAACGCCCGGGCCACGACGTCGCGCGGCGCCAGCTCACCCTCCGGGTGGAAATCGGTCATGAAGCGGTGCCCGCGCTCATCCACTAGGGTGGCGCCGGCGCCACGCAGGGCCTCCGTCAAGAGCGGCATCGGGTCGACGCCGACATCGAGGGCGGTCGGGTGAAACTGGACGAATTCGAGGTCCGTCAGACGCGCCCCGGCGCGCACGGCCATCGCGAGACCGTCACCGGTGTTCTCCGCCGGATTGGTCGTGTGCTCGTAGACGTGACCGATACCGCCGGTCGCCAGCACCACGGCCCGGGCCAGGTGCAACACGAGTTGCCCACTCGAGCCATCTCGCGCGTCCGAGCCATCGGCATGACGCGCGAGCGCGCCCACCACACGGCCCTGCTCGGTCACCAGGTCACATGCGAACGCGCGCTCAAGAACGTCGACCGTCGGCGAGTCCTGGACCGCCCCACGCAGCGCACGCACTACCTCAGCGCCGGTGGCGTCGCCGTGAGCGTGAAGAATCCGTGCTTGCCGATGCGCCGCTTCGCGACCCAGCGCCAGTTGCCCGTCGGCGCGCCGGTCAAACCGGGCGCCCAATGCGACCAGCGCCGCGATGCGGGCCGGCCCCTCTTCGGTGAGAATCCGAACGCTGTCCGGATTGGCCAGGCCGTCAGAGGCGGCCAGCGTGTCGGCGGCATGAGCCGCCGGCGAGTCGCCCGCCCCGATGGCGGCCGCCACGCCACCTTGCGCCATCGGGCTCGACCCACCCAGACCCAGGCAGGTCTTGGTCAGCAACCCGATCTGGAGATCTGGGGTTTCGATGGCGACCGTCAATCCCCCCACGCCGCTCCCGATGACGAGCACGTCGTGCGTCTGAACGGCCTGCACCTGGCGTGCCCGGCTGAGCCGACTCGGCATCATCCGCCGGCTCCCCGTCCTACCTCGAGCATGCGTTCGACCGCCCGGCGGCCACGCCCGGCGACGTCCGGGTCAATCGTGACCTCGTGCTGCAGACGCTCGAGTGCGGTGAGGATTTTCGGCAGGGTGATCTGCTTCATGTGCGGACACAGATTGCAGGGACGGATGAACTCGACATCTGGGTGCGCCACCGCGACGTTGTCGCTCATAGAGCATTCCGTCACCAATACGACGCGCTCCGGACGAGTCGCATCGACGTGTCGAATCAATCCGGCGGTCGACCCGACATAGTCCGCTTCGCTCAGCACGTCGGGCGGACACTCCGGGTGGGCAAAGATCTGAATACCTGGGTACGTCTTCCGGTAGTCGCGAAGCTCGTCTCCGGTGAACCGTTCGTGCACTTCGCAGTGCCCCTGCCACAAGATGACCTCGACATCCGTGTTGTCGGCGACGTAGCGCCCCAGGAACTCGTCCGGGAGAAAAATGACCCGGTCGACGCCGAGCGACTCGACTACTTCAACCGCGTTCGACGAGGTGCAGCAGATATCTGACTCCGCCTTCACCTCGACCGACGTATTGACATAGGTCACCACGGGTACTCCCGGGTGTCGCTCACGTAGCCGGCGCACATCGGCACCACTGATGGACGCCGCAAGCGAACACCCGGCCTCGAGGTCCGGAATGAGGACCGTCTTCTCCGGGCTGAGCATCTTGGCGGTCTCCGCCATGAAGTGGACGCCGCACATCACGATGACCTCAGCGTCCGTCTCGGCCGCCTGTTGCGCAAGCGCCAGCGAGTCGCCGGACAGGTCAGCCACGCCATGAAAAATCTCTGGGGTCTGGTAGTTGTGGGCGAGCACGACCGCGCCGCGACTCCGTTTCCACCGCTCAATTGCGTCGATGTACGGCGCGTGCACTGGCCACTCGACCTCTGGCACCACCGCACGGACGCGCTCGTACACGTCGGCCGTGGCCGCCGCCACCGCGGGCGTGTATACCAGCGGGACGCCGTCGGTGGCCGTGGAACTCCCTGAGTCGAGTCTAGTTATGCTCATACTGAGAATTACAAAGGCGCTCGGTCACCTCTGGCACGAGCGGCATCATACCTAATATACTAACTATGAGCATAATAACTGTCAACAATTTTGACTGGAACCCCTGGAGGGTCCCAGGGTCCGGCTGTACCCCTCGGTCGGAGCCCTAACATAAGAGGGTGCTGAAGAACGACAGGGCGGTTTTCCGACGAGCCGTCTGTGTGGCAAGGCGCGACGAGGGAGCATGCAGGCGGCATGTGACCGAGGAAGCAACGCTGTCCACGCGGGCGCCTCGTCGGAAAACCTAGTGGGTAGGCGGCAGTCCGGGTAACCCAACGCCGGGCGCGGGCCGCTCGTGGAGCACTTCTCGGCGAAACCGGAACAGCTCCGCCGGGCGCCCGCCGGTGTCAGGTTCTAGACGCCCCGTGCCTTCGACCAGGCTCCCGCGCTCGACCAGACGGCGGAAATTCTGCTTGTGCAAGCGGACGCCGACCAGCGATTCGACCGTCCGTTGCAACTGGAAAAGGGTGAAGGCCTCCGGCAAGAGCTCGAACACCAGCGGTCGATACTTGAGCTTGCCACGCAGCCGTCCCAACGCCGTGGCCAGAATGCGGCGATGGTCCAAGGCCAACTCGGCCCCTGACCCGACCGCTCGCTCAAGTGGCTCGGCCAGGCTGACCTCGGCGGCGGATTCCCGGTCGCGTTCGGACTCCATTACCAACCCAACCTCGTACAGCAACTCGTAGCGATCGAGCACTCGCTCGTTGTCCCAGCCGGCCGCACCCGACCCGAACGTGATGTCCACGCGCCCCCGGCGTTCGTGGCGCGCCACCTCGTCCGGGGCCGCATCCACCCACCCGTCCAGGGCCGGACGAATGCGGCCTTGTAGAATCTTCGGCTCACCCGATCGGTGATCCTCCCAGGGCAAGAGGTCGTAGATGCCATGCCAGGCCGCACCGCGTCCCGCGTCAACCTGACGTTCGCGGACCAGCGCGAGGTAGGCGACCGAGAGCAGACGAGTTCCACCGCGAGCGGTCAGGACGCGGTCGCGGTCGCGGTCGCCGAACGTGTAGAGCTGTTCGACATACGCCAGGTCCATCCCGGTCTGCTCGCGCACCCAGGCGCGCAACCCCAGCTCGAGGGTCCGGTGACGTGGCTCGAGCGGCCCGAACGGCAGTGCGGCCGTTCGCCGCTGACCGTGCCGCTCGGGCACGGTCAGCACACGAGGCTGCTCCTCGGTGACCGCCACGATGGCGGCATGCAGCCCGACGGCGATCGCGCGTGGCATCAGAGAGATGGTGCTCGACTAGTGCAGCGTCTGCGTCATTGGGACGGTGGATTCCGGCGCGCATCGCACGACCACGTGCGAGTCGTTGAACGACGAGTCAACGCCCTCGCTCGGACGCGGCGCCGTCTGTCGACGCGTGCGCGACTTTCGCTCCGTTTCATGATCACGACCTCTCACCGGCGGCTGCCACCCGCCTCACGGGCCCTCGTCCGATGATACAACCGGTCAGTCGACATCCGGAGCCTTGGCGCAGCAGCCCGTGGTGAAAATCCCGCTGCATTCGACCGGCGCTGGGCCGCCCGATCGGTGTTGTTCATCGGTCAAATACTGCCGGTATTTTCCCTCTTCTCGCCTTGTTCGGGCGGCCCAGCGCCGGTCTCGGTGCGACGCAGGACTTTCACCACGGAGTGCTAGTGCGCAACGTATACTCCCATCCACGATGGGCCGACCCACTACCCCGTAGGAGACCTGATGAACCTGACGTCGCCAACCGTCCAGCGTTGGATTGAAGAGGGACTTGCCGACCCGGAGGGGTTCTGGGAGCGCGCCGCCCAGCAGGTCCCCTGGTTCCGCACCTGGGACCGCGTCTTCGAATCGGACCACCCGTCGTTTCGATGGTTTGTCGGTGCGCGCACCAATCTCGCGTACAACGCGGTTGACCGCCACGTCGCGGCCGGTGCCGGAGGTCGGGCCGCCCTGATGTATCTGAACGAGCGCGGGGGGCGTTCGGTGCTGACCTACGCCCAGCTCCGGCATGAAGTCGCGCGCACCGCGGCCGCGCTCCGCCACCTCGGGGTCGGCAAGGGCGACCGCGTCACCGTGTCCATGCCGACCTGCCTCGAGGCGATCGTCCTGATGCTGGCGTGCACGCGTATCGGGGCCATTCACTCGGTGGTGTTTGCCGGCTTCGGCGCCCACGCGCTGGCCGACCGCATCATCGCGAGCGGCTCACGGGTGGTTTTCACGGCAGACATCACCTATCGCAAGGGGAAGAACATCCCATTGAAACCGATTGTCGACGAGGCGCTGCGTGCGCCGGACCATGCCGTCGACACGGTGGTGGTGCTTCAGCGCGGCGACCCGACCCCGGACCTGAATCCCGAACGAGACATCTCGTGGACAAGCTTTCTGGCCGGCGGCACCGGCCACTCGAGCGACTACGAGTCGATGGAGGCGAACGAGCCGGCCTTCATCCTGGCCACGTCGGGAACCACGGCGAAGCCGAAGCTGGCCGTGCACACGCACGGTGGCTACCAGGTGCACATCGTCAGCATGGCGCGCTGGTGCTTTGGGCTGAAGCCGAACGACATCTGGTGGACCACCTCCGACATCGGTTGGATTGTCGGACACAGCTACCAGATTTATGCGCCGCTGGTCATCGGCTGCACATCCGTCGTGTTTGAAGGCGCGTTGGATTATCCGGAGCCAGAGACGACCTGGCGCGCCGCCGTGGAAGAGATCGGCGCCACCGGCATCTTCACCTCGCCAACCGCCATCCGTGCCTTGATGCGTTACGGAGACGGGCCGTTGGCAAGCGTCGACCATCGCGGCGTCGAGCGTATCTTCTCGGCCGGCGAGGTTCTCAACCCGCCCGCCTGGGAGTGGTTGCAGCACACTATCCTCAAGAACCGAATTCCGGTCATCGACCACATGTGGCAAACGGAGACCAGCGGCCCGGTTTTCGGCAACCCATATGGGCTCGGCATCCTGCCGATCAAGCCCGGGTCGGCCACCCACCCGCTACCCGGCATCGAGGCGGCGGTGGTGCGCAATGACGGCACTCCGTGCGACACCGACGAGAAGGGCATTATGGTGATCAAGCGGCCGTTCCCAGGGCTGGTCGCGTCGCTCTGGGGGGAACCGGAACGGTACGGCCGCGACTACTGGGAGAAAATCCCTGGGCTGTACTTCAGCGGCGACTCGGCCCATGTCGACAAGGACGGCTATTTTTGGTTCGGGGGACGGGCCGATGAAATCATCAAGATCGCGGCCCACCGCATCGGCACGATCGAGGTCGAGAGCGCCTGTCTCAAGCACCCGGCCGTGGCCGAGTGCGGCGTCATCGGGCGCCCGGACGAGACGCGCGGCGAAGTGATCTCCGCGTTCGTCCTCCTCAAGCAGCAGGAAATGCCTTCCGATGATCTCCGCCAGGAATTGATCGCCACCATCCGACGAGAGCTCGGCCCGATCGCCGTGGTGGGCGAGCTGAACTTCGTGACGATGCTACCCAAGACCCGAAGCGGCAAGATCATGCGCCGTGTGCTGCGAGCGGTCACGCTGGACCGTGATCCGGGGGACATCACGACGATCGAAGATGAAGGCTCCGTGGAGGAGGCGCGTCAGGCCTGGGAGCACATGAAGGCGGACCTGGGCGACGCGGGCGAGTGAGAAGTGGCGCGGCGACTCGGAATCACTGGAGGTCGAGCCGCTGACGACTACAGCGGTGATGATGCGTCCGTCGATCTGAGTCGTGCCGCCAACGTGCCCGCAACCTCCCTGGCCGTTTGGAAGCACACCACACCTGCCGCCTCGAGCTCGCCACGTCGTAGTCCATGGATGTCGTCGGTATCTTCGAGGCAGGCATACACCATCGGTCGGTTGTGCGCGGCGTGGTGCTCAATCGCCAACTCCAGTTCAGCCCGCGTACCGCGTCCGCCGGTTAGCGCGATCACGATCCGCGCAGAGCGAATGTTGATGTGATTCCGTGAATCCGGACCCGTCGGGTCCGCGCCGTGCAAGTGAGTACGGATGGGCAGATGCACCCAGGGGTTCGGATACGTGGTCGGCGGCTTACCCGCCGGAATAACCGCAATCGAGACGCCCAGGGACGAGGAGATCGAACAGAATCCTTGACCTGCGGCGGCCATGATTCCAGGCCCGCCTCCGGTCAAGAGATGGCATCCCTCTCTCGCGATCGCTGCACCGATGGCGAAGGCAAGCTCATGCTGCGACTTCGTGATGGTGCTGGCCAGGCCTGGCCCGGCCGAGCCAATGACCGCAACGATTGGCAGCCGCGTCGCTTCCGCAATGTCAGCCATCTCAGTCTGTCAACGGGAAGACGGCGCGGCCCCGAGAGACCGCGCCGGTGATGGGAGCCGCGGCGAGTCGCGGGCGGCAGCGAGAAGCCGGTGGAGATGGCACCGACTATCCCTACCGCCGCCGTTCACGTCGCTCGCCTCGCTCGACGCGGCGGCCCCGTCGTTGCTCCATGCGCTCTTTCATCTCGGCCTCGAGTTCACGGGCTGTCACCTGCTGGTTCGGGGTCAGCAGGTGCCAGACCTGCGATCGGACAAACGCGCGCCACACCGCCACGTCACCTTCGGCATTGGCGAGTTCGGCGGCCACCGCGCGGATCGCACCCTCGTTCGCGACGTCCGCGGTCACGGCGTCCTGCAGCGCTCTTCTCACCTCGCGCACTCGCGCGCCCGCGGCCTGCGTCGCCTCGCGGTTTTGCTCCATCACGGCTCTGACCTGCTCGTGCTGTGTATCGGTCAAATCGAGGCGTCCCAGTGGCAACATGAGGCCACCAGGGCCACCGCTACGCCCCATCCGACCGCGTCGACCTCCTGGTCCGTCCGGTGGTTGGCTCCAGGCCACGTCAGCCGCGGCGAAGAGACCGAGCGTCAGCAACACCCCAGCCGGCACCATCCATTTGAACGTTTTTCGCGTCGTGCTGCTCATGCTCTGCATCTCGGTCTCCTGTCTCAGCGCGTGTGTCCAGCGCGGGTATCGCACTGGTCTGTTGTCCATGTCTGTCACCGGGCGGCATCCGGCGGTCCCGGTGGTCAGCAACGGCGGCCGTCGCGCACCCTCCGTCGCTGTTGTTGTAGACCGAGCCGATCTCGCGATTATTCCCTGGGGGGCCCTCTGGCTCAGACCGTCAGGTCTGCGATGCACGGCTGAAGCCGTGCGGCACAATGAGATCTGTGGCCCGGTCGAGGTAAACCGACTCCTACGTCTCATTAAGAGAGGAACGCTTCGCCAGAAAACGGCCCTGGATGTCGCCTCGGCGCGCACCTGGGCGCCTCGCGGCCGCGGAGTGGGGCTCTTGGGGTCCCCGCGCAGCGGTCGCGTGGGGTTCGGGGCGCAACCCCGTCTAAAGGAACGACGAGTTCGGTGTGGCTACCGTCTCGGGTCGTTCATCTCGAGGTAGTCGTCGCAGAACAGGTCGACGAGCTGAACGATGACCTGTTCCACCTGAGGCAAGTTCCCCTCGCCGACGGCACCGAGGCTGGCCATGTCCCAGGTATCGACGCGCGCACGAAGTTGGTTGCCCTCGAGGGTGGCCATCTGTTGCACCGACACCCTGGCGTAGTACGCGAAGAGTCCGGTCGACCCTCGGTGCGTGGCGACGTTGACATAGAGGTCTGCGCCCTGGCTTGAGCCACCCAGCGGGACCCGCCGCTCTTCCAGTGTCCGCTCGGCCGCATCCAGCAGCGCGCGACGAGTCAATCCCGCGGATTCAGCCTCGTCCGAGAGGTCCTCGACCACCACATTGATTTCACGAATGTCGGTGAGGTTCTCGCGTTCGATGTCCTGCTGTCCGGCGGCCGGAGCGGCGACGACCATCGTCGCCAGTCCTACCAGGAAACCGACACTCTGCCAGGTTCGCGCGCTCATTGGCCCTGGGTCGTCGCCGCCGCGGCGGCACGCTCATCCGCGCGATGCCCGGACAAAATACCGTCCATGCCGTAGTTCCCCTCGTGGCAGGCGTACTCGAAGATGGCATCTTCACTTCGCTTGAGGGGAATCAGCACCGTCCACGGTTGGGTCCAGGTCGTGGGGTCGGTGATGGTCACCTCGTAGTTGAGCGTGTCTGGCCCCACGCGCGTATACCGCTCAACCAGATGCAACCCATCGGACGAGCCCCGGAAACTGCTCTTGGACGAGAAATTCGCAGACTCGACGACGAGGGTGTCGCCCTCCCACCGGCCGCGCGAATCACCATTCCAAAATCGGACGCCATCCGGCGCATGGGCCGTCCCATCGAGCGAGACCAGGTTCACGTCGTGGGCCATCTCTTTAAGAATGGCGGCATGGCTTGGGGTCTGAAAGATCTGCAAGTAACTGTTGTAACCGGCGCCCAGACGGGGCACCCCGAAATTCGCGCAACGCTCACCCAGGGGTCGGTCCTCGGGGCCGTCAGCCGGATGCTCGCGAAGGTAGGCCCGGCGCTCTTGGGACCGACGGGTGGCGGCCTCAGTGACGTCCGGCACCTGGCCGTCGGGGGGATCGATAACCAATGAGGTCTGATGCGTGAAGTCTCGATCCACCATCCAGAACTGGTTGTAGTTGCCGGTGGTGTCATACGAACCGGCGTCGGTGAGACCTTCGAGCGCCTTGAGCACCAGTTGGTCACCAAACTGGGCGTCGAGACCACTGGCGACGACGGCGGCCGCGGCCACCTTCAACTCGGCCAGCTCCTCGTCCGTCAGACGGGCTTTCCCAGCCCACTGCGGGGGCCTCTCGAGCGGCGTCACGCTGTTGTTGGCCCAGACGCCCTGCAAGTCAGGCGTCCCGTCGACGGTCCGGGGGACGGTCCAGCCGGCCGGCGCGTCCTGCGCCAGCGCCGACCCGGACACACCAGCCACCAACACCATCATGCCGACCGCCACCGCGAGCAAGCCTCGATATTTCATGTCTCGATCCTCAAGATGGCGTCTATCAACACGCAATGACTACCCGAGTGACGGTAAACCGTTCGCTCCAACAATGTCCAGTAGGTATGTCCTCAGACGGGCCTAGTCGAGATGGCCGCGCTCGGCATCGCCCATCTCGACGCCGCCGTCAGGGAAATAATCGCTCCACCGGTCCGAGACCGTGGCCGCCACGTCCGGATCGCACGACAGCTCGGCCGGGAACGACGGGGCGAGACGGGCGTCGATCACGATCGGCGGGGTCCGGACCAGGTGATTGCGAACCACCCGCGTAGACGCCGCATAGATGTCGGCGCCTGGCTCGAATCGAGTGAAGGTCGTCCACAGAAAATTCATGGCGCTGCGAGCGGCGCGAGCGGGTTCGTCGGTCAGCACTACCAGCGGCCAGTCGGCGAACGCGTCGTGCGCGGCGATGCGGGCCGCCGCCGTCGGGTCGTCGCTCGACGATGGGCCCCCGACCACCAGACAGCCCCGACAGAACACCCGCACATCACGGATACCACGCGGGAGCTCCGACGCCGAGAACTCGCCCGGCAAATCACGCACTGGGTCACCGAGTCCGAGCCACACCCCCTTGGAACCCAGGTTCACGGCAGGGCCGGTGTAGTCCAACGTATCCATCGAGAGATTCGAGAACACGTAGAGGTCGGTCTCTGGATTGGTGCGCGCCAGCACGTGCTCGAGGGTCGCCCGAAAGTCCTTCAGGTCGACCGGCTGATCGGTCACGAGTAGGAACTTGGTCAACGACAGTTGCCCCTCACCCAGGATACGAAAGGCGCTGGCCATCGCTTCGCGCGCGTAGCGTTGTTTCACCACGGCGGCCGACAGCGAGTGATACCCGGTCTCACCATACGACCAGAGCTGCTCGACCGCCGGCATCACGACCGGAAACAGCGGTGACAACAGCTCTTGCAGGAGGTCGCCGATGAAGAAATCTTCCTGTCGCGGCTTTCCGACCACGGTGGCCGGGAAGATCGCATCGTGACGGCGGGCCATCCGTTGGACCTCGAAGACCGGATAGTCGTGCTGCAGGGAGTAGTACCCGTAGTGGTCGCCGAATGGCCCTTCCGACCGACGTGTCCCTGGCGCCACAGTGCCCATCAGTGCGAACTCGGCCCCGGCCACCAGGGGATGCGGACCGACCCCCTCGACCAGCCGCAACCGCTCACCGGCAATCAGCGACGCCAACATCAATTCCGGTACGTTCTCGGGCAACGGGGCAATGGCCGACAGGATCAGCGCCGGAGGCCCACCCAAGAAGACGGTGACGGGCAGCGCATCTCCACGCTGTTCGGCCACGTGATAGTGAAACCCGCCCCCCTTGCCGATCTGCCAGTGCATACCGGTCGAAGCCGAGTCGTACACCTGCATCCGATACATGCCGAGGTTGTGTCCCCGGCCATCGGGATGCTCGGTGAACACGAGTGGCAAGGTGATGAACGGACCACCGTCGTCGGGCCAGGTGGTCAGCGCCGGCAACCGGTCCAACCGCACATCGTCAGTCACGACATCAGTGACCGGTCCGCGCGCGCCCCGTCGGAGGCCGATGCGGGGCACCTCGCCGATGATATCCCGCGCGCGCCAGAGCTTGGCCGGCGTCGGTGGTAGGGCGGTCTCCAGCAGTTCGACCAGCCGCCGAATCAACCGCTGTGGACGTTCGCCGAACGCCAGCTCGGCCCGACGGCCGGTGCCGAACAGGTTCGTGACCAGCGGGAAGTCGGCGTTGGCGACGTTTCTGAACACGAGGGCGGGGCCGCCGGCGGCTACCACCCGGCGATGAATCTCTGCCACCTCCTGCGCGCGTTCGACCGGCACCGTGACCTCGACCAGATCGCGGTCACGGCGGAGATGGTCGAGAAAGACCCGAAGATCAGGGAACGACATCAGCTAGGGAAGGCGCCGGGCGTGGCTACTGGCGCGCTGCGAACGCCGATGCGCGCGAGCGCCCGTCATCCGAAGCTCTGCAGCGCATCCTGCTCGGACTCGAAGACATCGAAGAGGTCATCGACGTTCATGATGCTGAGTGGTTCGGCGACGTAAGGATGCACATGACACAGCGCAACTCGAGCCCCGCCTCGGGTGGCGGCCTGCTGGCTCGCCACGAGGTCGCCCAAACCGTGGCTGTCGAGTGACCGGATCGCGGCGAAGTTCAGCACGAAACGTCTGCGCCCTCGCGCGAGCAGTTCGCGGACGTGATTCGTCACCCCGGTGCCAATGTCGCCGAAGGCCGGCAGCGCCACATCCAAGACCATGACGTCGCCGACCTCGCGGTCCTGTTTACACTGCATGGGGCTGGTCCTCTACGAGCTGGCCGCCGCGAACCGCTCGAGAAACATCCGAATACGCCTGGCATTGGCGCCGAGGTCGCTCACTCCAACGCGTGAGACCGAACGCACGTCCACCTCGGTCCCGCCGGTCACGGCCCGCGCCCGTAGGACGATGTCATCCGTAAAACCGAACCAGAACGTGGTGTCGGATGCTTCGAGGCGACCCGCCGGCCCGTCGGCCGCCACGATCTCCCAGCCCATAGCCGTTGCCACGTCACGGGCCTGCTCGACGACCTGCGCGGGCGGCAGAGCAACAACGAGGGTCTCGAGGTCTGGATAGCCCTCGTGCTGCATGGTCGCGATGTCCGAGCCCCCGTACTCGAGCGAATTCGGCTCATCGGCGCGCAGGGCGACGATGGCGTCGAACTGCGGCGGCGTACTCGTATCCGTCGTGATGTCGTGAATGGCCGGCGCCCGCAGCCCCGGAAGCACCAGGATGACAGGCAGGAGGCCGGTCACAGCCGACGCCACCACGGCACCAACGACAAGTCCACGACCGGCCGGCGGCGTGGGACGGCCACCGACCAGCACGATGACAGACAGCCAAAGCGCGACGAGAGAGAGCACGACCCCGAGCGGTACGGCCAGGAGCGCCGGCCCCAGCGGCAGCACCCCGACCCGATGCAACACCGGCCCCACGACCACGAACACCGCGCCGGACACCGCGAGCCAGAACGCCCACCCAGCCATACCGCTAGATGACGCCGTCATCCACTCCGCTCCACGGCCCAGACGACGGCCGCCGCCGAGACCACGTGCATCAACATCAAGGTGCCGACGCCGGCGGGGGTCGCACCGGGAAAACTCGCGGCGCCCGACTCGGTGAGCAGCCAGAGATCGGGAATGAACGACACGACGAGCACGACCCCCGCGACGATGCGAAACACCGGGACCGGCCGGGATGACACGCCGCCAATTCCGGCGAAGACCCCCAAGGCCGCGAGGACGCCGATCACCGAGAAGAAGATGACCGGCCCCGCGCCCTGTAGTGGCGGAAACTCAGGGGGGATGTCAAACAGGTCCGAGGCACCGACCCGGATAAGAAGGTTGGCAACAACCGACAGCACCAGCGCAATGGCGCCCGATTTCACGAACGAGCCCCGGCGTTGTTCGGGTCCGTCATCCATGTGGCCTCAGCGTCTACACCCTGCCCGTCGGGTTCTCCGGTGTGCCGCACTCTTCGCCGAGATACCCATTGCCGCCGCAATACCGGGCGTCCTGGAGTTGAATGAGAATACCGTCGGGGTCCGTGAAGTACAGCTCCGGGGTCCCGCCTGGCGCCCCGCCACGGTTGGGCATCCGCATCGTAACGTAGGACTGCAGCGGACCCGCCGGTCCTGGCGCATCGCCACGGGGCGCGATGCCATAGCTCTCCAGCACACCCTGAATGCGATCCGGATCAAAGTCATCCACCATGAGGGACGCATGGTGAATGATCGGCCCCGTGGGGCCACCACCGGCCGGCGCTAATGCGAGGAACTGCTTGCCGGCCCCGACTCGCAGTACGGGCATCGCGCCCTGGTACGTGTCGACCGGCATGCCGAAGAGCTGCTGGTACAACGCCATGGACCGCTCCGCGTCGGTCACGAACAGCGTGAAGTGGTTGTACTCGCGAACCCGCAGCAGGCCGGACGTCGGGGCCGGCTCAGGCCGCGCCAGACAGGTTTCACCCAGCACGCCCTCGCCACCGCAGTATGTGTCGTCCTGCAATTGGATCACAATGCCGTCGGGGTCGCCGAAGTACAGCTCGGGGGTCCCCTCGGGAGCACCGCCGAAGTCGGCACCCCGCATCCGCACGCGCACCTCCATCGGTCCGGAGGTCCGAGCCGACCGCACGCCGTGTTCACCTAGGATGCCCACGATGCGGTCGTCGTCGAAGTTGGGAGTCGACAGACACAAATGATTGATACCGGGATTGTCGCTGGAGCCCCCGCCGATGGCCATGAATTGCGGGCCATCACCGAGGCGAAGAATGACGGTGTTCGCCTGCCGGGCCGCGATCGGCATCCCAAAGAGACCCTGATACCACTCGAGCGATCGCGCCGGATCGGAAACGCTGATCGTCATGTGATTGATCGACGTGATCGGTATCGGAGGACCGGATTGCGCGAACGATCGGGGCGCCGCCGCGAGCGCGCCGAGCGTACCAAGAAATGCGCGGCGGGACACATTGTTGTCTGACTGCATGGTTGGCTCCTTACGCCGCGGACGACGCGTACCGGCTGTACCTAGCCCACCTCGATCAATTCCAGGGCAAGGCCGTCCAGGTCCTCGATCAAGATCGCGCGCGACCCGCCGAACGGATACGGCCCCTCGACGATCGGGATCCCCGCCTCCTCCAGATGGGCGATGACCGGGTCGAGGTCAGGGTAGCTCAACCCCATGTGATCCACGACTTGACCCCGCGAGGGCACCAGCGGACCATCTGCCCCTTCGCCGCATCGGCCGTCACGACATTGCCGGGTGTACCACATCAGCCCCGTGTTGGCGACGCGGACCGTCCCGATCGGTTGTCGCAACTGCCCCACCGGAAAGAACGTCGGATAGCTCACCGGACCGCGTTCCACGTCGCAGGGGTCGCGCACCGTACCCCGCGCGCCGAGATGCTCGATATACCAGTTCACGGCACACAGTGGCGCTTCGTGCCAGAAGTGCAGATGACCATAGAACAGATCCTCGGTCTCGGCATTGCCGTTGAACTCGAGGAGCACGCCGTCCGGGTCGACCAGATAGCCAAAATCCTGACTGTTCGGCCCACGCTCTGGCGGCGTACCCGCCAGGGCTTCGAGTTCGACCACGGTAAGCAACCGGTCGCCATAGGGCGCCAGGCCGGAGTGCAGCACGCCGTCCTCATCGTCGGGACCAGTGTAGACCGGGAGGAAACGGAAACGGTCCCCGGCCGGATCGAGACCGGTGAGTCGTTCGAAGAAAGCCAACCCGTCGGTGCTCGGGCCGGTGGTCCAGAATGCGCTCTGCGGCACCGCATGGTGGCGGTCCACATCGAACCCCCCGGGCGCCGGCTCGTCGATTTCGGTATAGAGATGGTAGACACCGTCGGCCGCAAACGCCGGGAACCCGGCCACATCCGTGACCTCACCGGCCGGCCAGACGGTCTGCCACCACTCGAGCGATGCCTCGGGGTCGACCGCATTGATGTGGAGGTGGTGAAAGGTCGGTTCCGGAAGCGAAGCCACCGTCTCCGGCGCGTCGCTCTGACTGGCGGTCTCAGCCGGCGGCGCCTCAGGTGCGACATCCGTGGGGGGTGCGCAGGCCCCCAGGCCCACAGACACCGTCAGCACGCCGCTCAGTAGCAAAGGGCGCATCGTCAGTTGCCCGACCGTAGCGGGCGGAAGAAAGCGCGGAGGTCGTCGACAAGCAACTCCGGCTGCTCCATCGCCGCGAAGTGCCCACCGCGCGGCATCTCGGTCCAGTGGGTGACGTTGTACGACGCCTCGGCCCACTTCCGCGGAGCGATGAACAGCTCGTAGGGAAAGACGGCGACACCGGTCGGCACCTCGACGCGTCCCATCGGGCGCGAGGTCGACGCATTGCGGCTCTCGTAGTAGAGACGCGCCGACGAGGTCGCGGTCTGCGTGACCCAGTAGATCATGATGTTGGTGAGCAACTCGTCGCGGGTGAACACCGACTCGACGTCGCCGTCACAATCGCACCACGCGCGGAATTTCTCCACGATCCAGGCCGCCTGGCCGGCCGGCGAATCGTTGAGCGCGTAGCCCACAGTTTGCGGCTTCGTCCCCTGAATCGATGAATACCCGGCCTCGGCGGTGTTGTAGAACGACGACCGGGCCTGAGACCGCTCGAGCTCTTCCGGCGGGACGCCCTCAGTCGGGTCGTCAACACCGCGCGGGGGACCGGCAATCAACATGTTAATGTGCAATCCCACCGCCTGCTCGGGATGGTTGAAAGCATGCCAGCGGCTGACGATGGACCCCCAGTCGCCCCCCTGGATGCCGTAGCGGTCGTACCCGAGCCGCGCCATGAGCTGGGCCCCGACCTCGGCAATCTGTTCCGGCCCGAAACCACGCTCGCGCGGTTTGTCCGAGAAGCCATACCCGGGCATCGACGGCGCCACGACATGAAAGGCGTCTTCGGCCGAGCCTCCGTGCGCGACCGGGTCGGTCAACGGTCCGATGATCTTCGTGAACTCGGCGATCGACCCCGGCCAGCCGTGCGTGATGATCAGCGGAATCGCGTTCGGTTCGGCAGAACGCTGGTGAATGAAATGCGTATCGAGGCCGTCGAGCACCGTCTTGAACTGGTCGAACTCGTTCAACTGACGCTCCTGCTCGCGCCAGTCGAACCCGTCCCGCCAGTAGGTGATCAGCTCTGTGAGATACCCAAGCTCGGTGCCGTAGTCCCACTCGACGCCCTCCAACTGGTCCGGCAACCGGGTGTTGGCCAGGCGGGCCTGCAGGTCCTCGAGCACCGCGTCCGACACCGCGATCTCAAACGGACGTATCGCCGTTGGGTCCACGGGCGCCTCCGTGACGGGGTCCTCGGTCATCGGGTCACCACCGCTTGCGCCCGACTCCTCGGCGGGCGCGCCACATCCGATGACGCCTGCCAACAAAACGACCCCCACCGCCGTGTGTCCGATGTATTGCATCGTGTGTCTGTGTCCTTCTGAATCAGGGGTCGGTCACCACGACGATTCGACGCTTCCAGGCAACCAAACACATCCCCCTCTTCTGCACCCACCGACTCACACCGATGCCAGCCGCTTGTCTCGTAGCCCGCCTATTCTACTGTCGGGGTCGGACCCGAAGCGACCCCGGCGCGGGCGGAGACGCCCAGGTGCGAAGACTGCCCGAGTGCGGGCACCGGCTGGCGCGACGACCTGACGAACCCCGGGCCCCACGACTGAACCGACCGCGGCGCCTGCCTTCTCACAGGGCGCTCTGATTCAACCGGTAGTCGCCGGTGAGGGCGTCCTGCTCGCGGTAGACGCCGTGGCAGGCTTGACAGCCACGCTGGATGCCGCTGAGCAGCGGCTCCACCCCCGCCGAGTCAACCTCCGGCGTCGAGAGGAGACCATCGAGCGCGTCGAACTGATCGAGCACGTCACGGACCAGCTGCACCGCATCATCACGCTCGTGGTCCCGCCAGAACGTCACCGTGGTCGCGAGCTGCTCGCGGGACCGAATGGCTCGCTCCTTCGCCGTCGAAAAATCCCCCTCGCGCAGCGCGGCTTGGAGGCTCGCGACGTTCGGGCCCAACGTCTTCATGGTGGCGTCGAGATGGTCCGCCGTAAAGATCGGATACGGCGTATCCTGCGCCAACGCGGGCGACGCTGCGGTCAGGCACCAGACCAGCGCAACTAGCAAAGCGGTTTTCTGACGAGGCGCCTGCGTGGCAAGGCGCGAGGAGCGAGGAGCCCGGGCGTGCGCCCCGCCCGGTCGGGCGGCGGTGACCGAAGAAGTAACACCGTCCACGCTGGCGCCTCGTCAGAAAACCTACACCCCGGTGAGGCGATCGAGTCGACCGGTGCTGTCGCCAAACGCCTCGACCGGTACTCCCAGCTTCTCGAGAATCGTGACGTGCAGATTGGCCAGCGGCGTGTCCGCCGGGTAGCGGATGTAGCGCCCCCCTCTGATTCCCGCGTTCTTCCCGCCGACCAGCGCGATCGGCAAGTCGTCATGGAAGTGTGTGTTGCTATCGCTGATGCCCGTGCCATAGAGAAAGAGCGTCGAGTCGAGCATCGACCCGTCGCCCTCAGGCAATGCGTCGAGCTTCTCCACCAGGTACGCGAACTGTTGGAACTGGTACTCGTTGATCTTGTGCAGCCGCTCGAGCTTGGCCGGCTCGTCCTGATGGTGCGACAGCGGATGGTGCGAGTCGGACACGCCGATCTCGGGGTAGGCCCGGCCGCTCACCTCGCGGGCAAGCATGAAGGTGCTGATGCGGGTCAGGTCCGTCTGGTACGCGAGGGCCAGCAGGTCCATCTGTAGCCTGGCGTGCTCCGCGTAGTCGTTCGGCACGCCGATCGGCTGGTCGACGACCGGCAGCTCGCGCGTGTTCTGCTCCTCGGCCATCGCGATACGTCGCTCGATGTCGCGAACCGCCTCGAGATACTCGTCGAGCTTGACCTGGTCGGCCGGCCCGACCACGCGCTCCAACCCGTTGAGCTCGGCGCCGACGAGGTCGAGAATGCTGCGGTCGCGGCGCATCCGCTCCAGCCGTGCCGCCGGGTCGGTGCTCCCGGTCGTACCGAACATACGCTCGAATATCGCGCGCGGATCGTTCTCGATCGGCAGCGGCGTGGTCGGCGTCCGCCAGGCGATCGTGTTGGTGTAGGCGCAGCTCGCGCCGCCGTCGCAATTGCCCAGCATGGCGTTCGACTCGATACCGAGCTCGAGCGACGCGAGCTGGGTCTCCTTGGACAGCTCGCGGGCCGCGATCTGATCCATCGACACGGCGTTGGAGACGTCGGCCCCGTTGGTGATCTTGTAGGGCACGCAGGTCAGGAAGGTGCCGGCCGATCGCGCGTGGTCGCCGCCTCCCTTGACCAGATTGGCCGACTCGTCGTCGAGTCCGCCACAGATCAGGACCCGGTCTTTGAACGCCTCGAGCGATCGCAGCGTCGGCGGCAGCTCGTCGAGCGGCCCCTCGGTCTGCGGGTACCAGTACGGCATCGACATGCCGTTCGGGACGTAGAAGACACCGAAACGGGTGACCGGGGCCGCCGCGGTCCGGCTCTGTGCGGTCAGCGCCGGCACCATGCTGTCGAGCAGCGGCAGGGCCAGGGTCGCGCCGAGCCCGCGCAGCACGGTGCGTCGGGGGAGATGCATCTTGGTGATGATCATCGGAATAGCTCCAAGCGGGCTTCGGTATCGGCGACGATCTCCGAGGTGTGTCCGGCGTTCGCTACGGCGCGACTGACGCGACGTCGCCCGACGCCAAACGCATCTGAAACGGGTCACTGGTGACGATGCCCAATATCAGCGACGACCACGCACCGTCGCTGCGATCCAACTCACGTACGATGCCGCGCAGCACCGGCGCGTCGTAGTAGTCGACTCCGCGGCCGAGGGCGTAGATCATTAGCTTCTCGGTCACCGTCCGCATGAATTCGTCACCGGAGGCCAGCAACGCTTCGCGGAATGCCCGTGGGCTGTCGACCGTGTCGCCGTTCCAAGCGATGGTCGCGTTGATCGCGGCCCCGCCATCTAGCTCGCGCCATCGGCCGATCGCGTCGAAGTGCTCCATCGCGAAGCCGAGTGGATCCATCCGGGCGTGGCAACTCGCACAGACCGGGCTGGCGCGATGCTGCTCCATCCGCTCGCGGAGCGACGTCGGTTGGCGACGATCGTTCTCGGCCAGTGGTGGCACGTTGGGCGGAGGCGGAGGCGGCGGCGCGCCGAGGAGCGTTTCAAGAACCCACTTGCCGCGTAGCACCACCGACGTCCGATTCGCGTACGAGGTCACCGTGAGCAGGCTGGCCTGACCCAGCAGCCCGTGCCGGCGGTCATCGTCCCAATCATAGCGCCGGAAGTGATTGCCATACAGGTCTTCGACGCCATAGTGACGCGCGAGCTGTTCGTTCAGAAAGGTGTAGTCGGCCCGGAGCAGGTCCTGAATGGGCCGGTCCTCTCGGACCTGGCTCCGGAAGAACAGCTCGGTCTCTCGCACCATCGCCTTCCGCAGCGAATCGTTGAACCCGGCGAACAGCGCGCCGTCTGGATCCTGCTGAAAGATGTTCCGCATCTGCAGCCACTGCCCAACGAAGTCGTCCATGAACCGCGTGGCGCGGGGATCGGCGAGCATGCGTCGCACCTGTCGGCCCAATGTCGCACGGTCGCTCAGCTCGTCTCGCGCAGCCAGGTCGAGCAGCTCGTCGTCCGGAATACTCTTCCAAAGGAAGAACGACAGCCGCGAGGCCAATTCGAAATCGCTCAATTGATACACGGCGCCAGGCCGGACATCGATCGGCTCGCGCTCGATCCGCATCAGAAACTGGGGCATCGACAGCAGCGCTTCAAGCGCGCGTTCGATGCCGGCCTCGAAATTGCGACCCTGGCGCCCCTCACGGTAGATGCCGAGCAACGGCTCGACGTCGTCGGCGGCAACCGGCCGACGGTAGGCGCGTCGCGCCAGCCCGGCGATGATCTCCCGCGCGCAGGACTCCTCCTGTTCGGCCCGGGCCCCGCTTGGCCGACACGTAAAGATACGTTGGCGACTGGCGGTGTCCCCTGGCACACGACCCTCGAAGGGGCCGGAAATGTAGAACTTGTCGACACCCGGCAATTGGCCCGTCGCGAGCGGAGACGGGGCCGAATCCGTGAAGGCCACCGACACGAGCCGGGTGCCCGCCGCAACCGGCACCCGGATTTCCAACTCGTGGTCGGCGGTCATCCGATACTGGTGGAGCCGCTGTCCCTCGACATCGTCTTCCGGCGCCGCAATGAGCTGGCCGGGGTCCGGGCCTGGGAACATACCGCCGATGGTGAACTGCTCGACCAGGGCATGATCGAGACGCAACTCGATCTGGTGCTCGTTCTCCGCAATGCCGTCGATCGTCTCGATGGTGTCGTTCCGCTTGAGCCGAATGGCGAACACATACTCGCCGTCGAGCGGGAAGTGGTGACGAACGGCCAAGCCGCCGTGGGTCCCGAACGGCATGTCCTCGCCGGCTCGCACATCGCGCCGCTCGAAACCCACCTCGTAGAGCTGCATGACCGGCCGCGTGTCCGGGCTGCCGACCACGGCCCGACTGATCTTCGTGGCCGCCGCGATATAGCGAGCCATCAAACCCGGCGTGATCGACAGCACGTCGGCATTGTTGTCGAAGCCAAACCCGGCCATGTCCGACGGCAACAACTCGTCGCCATCGACCTCCAGTCCCAGCAGGTCCTCGATGACATTCACGTACTCGACCCGGTTCAGTCGTCGCGACGCAACGCGCCCCGCATTGGGTCGCTCGGCCGCCACCCGATCGAGCGCCGTCTCGAGCGACGTCGCGAACGCGTCGACGGTCGCCGGATCGGGACGGGGCCGCCCTTCAGGTGGCATCTGGCCGCTTCGCAGCTTGTGAACCACCTTCTCGAGGACCGAGGCATGCTCGGCGATACGGGTCAGATCGACCTGGTCGAGGCGTAGCCCTGCGGTCTCGAGCCGTTCGTTGTGGCACGTGACGCAGTAGCGGTCGAGCAGTTCGCGAGAGGGAGTGTCCGGGCCGGGCTGCGCGCCGGCCGCCGCGAGCGGCGCCGACGGCGACACGGTTGCCGCGGCAACCACGACCCCGACCAGGATTGCGAGACGCATCGACATGGCCGTCATTCTCTTCTGTGCGCTCCGGGAAGCCCCAGTATACCTGCCGGCACCAATTGGGAACCAGAGTTAGACGGGGCTGCGCCCCGAAACCCCCGCGGCCGCTCCGCGGGGACCCCGAGTGCCCCACTCCGCGGCCGCGGGGCGCGCATTGTCGCGCGCCCTGGTGCGTTCCGCACCTTCACTCTAAACGGTGGTGCGACCCTGATCGGCCCTCAGCTCCCGACGGTCTAGGAACGTATAGACGGGAAACAGCACGCCCAGAAACCACCCGACCGTGAGGATGGCGGCCAGCCCATCGAACACCCGGAAGTTGGTGATTTTCCAGAACACGGCATCGTGGAACCGTAGGAACGGATACCGGCCCGGTCCGGTGATCGGCCGCAGGCAGATATCGACGAAATAGAACATCTGCCAGGAATGAGAACGGACGAACCGCCCGACCCCTACCAGCAAACGCAACGTGCCGGCCACGCCGTAGTCCTCACGAAACATCAACGCGATCTCTCGAAAAAACGGCGTCAACAGCAGCTTGCCAACCTCTTGCTGTTGCCGGTAGATACCGGGCGCGCGGTCGAAGAACTCGGTCGCCCCGGTCCAGTACATCGCCTGCATGATCGACATGAGGATGTAGAGACGGTGGAACCCTGCCGCCTCGAATCGCCTGGCCGAGGTCTGCATCTTTCCCGGCAACAGCACCCACCGCCCCTGCCGACGAATATCGGCCGCAAACTTCTGGTCCTCGAGGAAGTCCATCGACTCGTCGAAGCCACCGAGCGCGGCGAAGAAGTCGGGGGTGAGCAGCAGTCCCTGGTCTCCGTTGACGACATGCGACCGATCGAACGACATCTTCTCTTCGGCATAGCGGAACGCGAGACGGTGTTTGCGCGGATCCACACGGAGGAACTCGAGCTGGAAGTGCCCTGCCAGGCGATCGTGGCCAGCGACGCGCCGCTCGTCTGTCATGGTGCGACACCCTGACCCCAGGAGACCGTCCGACGGGATCCGCGTGTCCGCGTGTAGAAAGCAGAGATACGTCCCGAGCGCCTCGCGCGCCGCGCGGTTCATCTGTCGACCGCGTCCGCGATCGCCCGCGACCACTCGCGCGAAGTCGAACGACCCGACGATGGCGGCGGTATCGTCGTCAGACCCACCGTCAGCCACCAGCACCTCGAGCCGCACTTCTGTCTGTCGTTGCAGATCCCGCAGCAGATCGGGGAGCGAACGCTCCTCGTTGAGGGTGGGCACGATCACCGAGACATCGCACGACGACATGCCGCGAATGTACCACGCGGGTGCGTGCGCTACCCGCGTCATCCATCAACATTCTCCGCTCGACGACCTCGTCCTCACAGAGCCGTCTGACACCACCCTTTTCCCGATGCCATCGACCTGCGCACCCGCCTCGGCGTCTCGCGCCTTCCGTTCTGTTCTCGCCCCTGGCTGGAAGCACGGCGGTCCAAGAACGGATCCGGAAATTGCTCGTCAATGACCAGCCCCTCCGAGGCAGCCACACGCAAGGCATAGGGTGTCTCGCCGTCCCCGCAACAAGTGGATTGCCCCCCCGTGCAAGCAGATTATCGCCCCGACCGCGCGCCTTGCGCTGAGCATGCCCGCAACCAGGGCCGAGATCACGGCGGATTTCGACACCGAGGCGCACCTCAAGGGTGCTGCCGGGCGGGAACCGACCCTTCAGGCGGAGTCAGTCTCGTCGACGACCTGAGTCAGCGAGGGGGCAAGAAAGAGGTGCTCCGGCGGCGCGCGTGCGGGACGGCCCGCGGGCAGGTTAAACGGGAACCCGCGGTGCTGCAGGATGCGCTGAATCACCGGCGGGTCCTCGATCAGGGCGATCAACCGGAGGCGCCCCCCACAGCGGAGACACGCGAGCACATACAGCCCGAGGCTTCGGCGCATCAGCTCCGCCCACAGATAGTTGCGTCTGTGGCGACAGCCCGGCGCGTCCGGAGGGTCATCGGCGGGCGCGTCCGGTTCCGCCGCGCCGTCGGGGTTGCACGCGGTCCCGAAGTGGACCACGAGCGACCGCTACGCTGCGCGCGGCGCCAGGACGCCGTAATAGAGAATGAGGTTGATGCGAGGCCGCTGCGCACGGTGTCGGCGGGCCGCGCGAAGACGCCGTCGAGAACGAGGGCGTGAGCGTGTACGTTGAGGTTAAGTGCCCAGCCAAATCGCTGGACGGTCGCCACCGCGTCACTCCGCCCGTCTTGCACGCGCTCATCGCGCAGCAAGCCGGCGGAGGAACCCTAGAATCGCCCGCATGGCGCGCCCCACGACCGCGCGGCACGGGGCGTGGTCCCTGGCCAGCCGGTAGCGGACGCTTCGTATGCCTCGCAGCACCGGTTCCCTGGCCAGGCGGAACCCTAGGGTTGGTCGGTGGTGGTGGCGATTGGCACGTCGCGCAGCCGTTCCTGCACGGTGCCCGAAACGCCCAGCGCGGTGTCGGCGCCGAGTCGCGCGAGCAGCTCCGCCGTCTCGGGCCAGCTCTGAAATTGGAACGACTGCTTGGCGCCTTCCGCCATGCGGTACGCGGTACGGCCCCTGAAGTCCCGTGCGTCGATGTCGGCGCCCTGCGCCACGAGATACTCGACGACTTCATTCAGCCCACGGAAGGTCGCGCCATGCAGAGCAGTGAAATCCGCCTCGTTGACGGCGTTGACATCGGCGCCGGCCTCGACCAGAAACCGGACCGCGGCCTGGGCGCTGGATGAGGGCACACCTCTTGGTTCGCGCGGCGTGTAGGTGGCCTTGCCAAGTCCAGCCGCCATCATCAGCGGCGTGGTGCCATCGTCGCTGGCCAGGGTGACATCCGCGCCGCCGTCAACCAGGGCCCGGAGCACATCGACGCTGCTGCTCTGAAAACTGGGTATCACGCTGTAGATGAGGCTGGGCGCGCCGTTCATCTCAAAGGCGGCGACCCAGAGTGGGGTCGCGCCCTTCAGGTCGCCGGTGCCGGGAGCGAACGGCTCGAAGGCGCCCTTCTTGGGATACCCGATGTAATACATGAGCATCGCCGAGGTGGCGACTCTGGCGTTCGGGTCGGCGCCGCGCGCCAGCAGCGCCTCGACCAACTTGAGGCGGTCCTTGGCACTGAGGCGCGCGCCCCCTACGCGACCATGTCGGGCCGTCCACTCGGGCAACCAGGTGCTGACCCCGCCCGCGGCGGCATGCAGCGCGCTTACTCCGCCCATCCAGCTGTTGGGGTCGGCTCCCCGCTCCAGCAGGAACAGCGCGAACGCCGGCCGGCCCGCAGCGATCGAATACGCGAGCACATCCGTTCCGTCGCGACTGGGCGTATGGACGTCGACGCCAGCATCGATGAGCGCTTCGGCCATCTCGGTATCGCCGTTGCGGGCCGCGACCATCAGCGGCGTGAAACCCGGCGTCGTCTCAATGGTCGGGTCGGCGTCCCGAGAGAGCAGCAAGCGCACGATGTCATGGTGTGGCGCCGCCAGCGCCCACATCAACGCGGTGCTGTTGGTCTCGACGGTGGTGGCGTTCACCACGGCTCCCGCGTCCAGCAGCGCACGCACGAGCGCGGCGTTGCCGGTCCGGGAGGCGGTCATCAAAGGGGTCAATCCGCTGGTCTGGGCCACGGCCGCGCGAGCGCCTGCGGCCAGCAGCCGCTCCACCATCGGCAGGCTCGCGTTCTCGGCCGCTCGTTCGAGCGGCGTCACGCCATGGTCGTCGGCGGCGTCGGGGTCGGCGCCGGCCGCTATCAGCCGGTCGGCGGTGTGGAGGTCGTCCCAGTGGGCCGCCCAGAGCAACGCGGTGACGCCGTCGGCCCGGGTGGCGTTCGGGTCCGCCCCGTCAGCCAGCAGCGTCGCCACGCTCCCGGCGTCCTGGTCAGCGGCAGCAGTCACCACACGCAGGTCCTGCGCCACCGCGGGCATCGGAACGACCAGTGCGAAAGAGACGAGCGCGAAGAAGATCAGACGCATGGGCTGGTCCCCGGATAGAAGGATGAAGGTCTTTCGCACTATACGCAGCCGGTCGCCCGCGTGTCCAGCGGCCACGGTTCCGGAGGCGGCTTGATGCCGTCCGGGACAGGGGGGTGCCAACTAGCCCTGATAGCCGTTTTCTCCGAGCTGCACCATAGTGCCGTCCGGGTCCGAGAAATAGAGCTGGTCGCCACCGCTGGTGCGATTTGCCGGATCTCGGCTGACTCGGGCTTCATACCCGATCTCGTCGAATCGTCCCTTGATCCGGTCGGCATCGTAGTCGTCGACACCGATACAAAAGTGATGCACGCGACCGGGCTCCGGAATGGGATAGACGCCCAGGAACCCGTCGGACAATCCCATGTTGATACCGCCGTTCGTCGGCCGACTGACCACGTCGAGCCCCAGCAGTTGCTGATAGAACTCGGCCGACGCCGGGACGTCGGACACTGCCAGCGACACGTGATTGATGGTCCGCCCCTGCGCTACCTGGCCAACCTGGCGAGCGGCACGCACGGACGTCGACCCGGCCCCGACCATCGCCGCGAGTGACGCCACGAACTGACGCCGCGTCAGTCCCCGAGATTCGTACTGGGTCACGAGGTTGTCGATTTCACGTTCCATTTGCTCCTCCACTAGACGGGGCTGCGCCCCGAACCCCCCGCGGGCCCCGCTGTGACTGAGGGAGCAGGGCCGTCAGCCGGGATGCCCGGCCCGAAAACCTCAATACCGCTCGTCGTCGTTCATTGGCGCCATTGGCCATGCTTCCGAGGGCACACCGTCGACGTGCGCGCCGGCATGCATGATCGTCGGGGCGGCATCGAGAAACGGTAGCGGGAAACCGAAGGTTGGCGTAGACGCGGCGTCGAGTGCCGCGATCTGACCGACATCCAGCGTCACCGCCAGCCCGGCCAGGTTGCTCTCGAGCTGCGCCATCGTGCGCGCACCGATAATCGTCGCGTCGACACCGGGTCGCGCCTGCACCCACGCCAGGGCGACCGCGGCGGGGTTCGTCTCCAGCTCGCCGGCGATGCGCACCAACTCGTCGATGATGCCGAAGGTGCGCTCGTTCAGATACGCCTTGACCCGCGCCCCACGCCCGGGCTCGACCTCAGCCGCGTTCTCGCGTGTGTACTTGCCGGTCAGCACGCCGCCGCGCAACGGTGACCACGGGGTGACGCCGAGCCCCAGCTCCTGCGCCATTGGGATCAACTCGCCCTCGACGGTCCGCTCCAGCAACGAGTACTCGATCTGCAGCGCCACCAGCGGCGCCCACCCACGGAAACTCGCGGTGACCTGAGCCTGCGCCACTTTCCAGGCCGGTGTGTCAGAGAATCCGACGTATCGGACCTTCCCGGCCGTCACGAGGTCGTCGAGCGCACGCATCGTTTCGTCGATCGGCGTGAACCGGTCCCATAGGTGCATCCAGTACAGATCGATATAGTCGGTCTGCAGCCGGCGAAGCGACTCGTCGCAGGCCGCGGTCAGGGACTTGCGACTCGCGCCACCGGCGTTGGGGTCGGACGGAAAGAGATTGGCGAAGAACTTGGTGGCGATGACGAGCTGATCTCGCCGCACGCTGCTCCCACGGACAAAATCGCCGATGATTTTTTCTGAATGCCCCTTCGTGTAGGCGTTTGCGGTGTCCACGAAGTTGCCGCCCTGATCGAAAAAACGAGCCAGAATCGCTTCGGCGTCGGCCACGCTGGAACCCCAGCCCCAGTCGTCGCCAAAGGTCATGGCGCCGAGGCAAAAGGGGCTGACCCGCAATCCGGATCGTCCGAGGGTGACGTAGTGGTCCAACGACATGTGTGCTCCTAATCCTTAATCCCTACGCCGTGATGACAGAATGGGGTGAACGGAGAATGACGACGCCGAAGCATTCTACCGGCTCGCGGCAACCACCGCCCTCAATCGGAGTTGATGTTGGGAATATTTGAAACCGCGATGGACCCATGGGGACGCACCGTGCTCACCCATGTGGCGTGGAATATCTTGTGGGTGTCGGTGTTCGTGTTCATCACGTTCCTGATCGCGCACGCGTCCTACATCATCCTGTCGGCGCACCGGGTCCGGGGTCAGGCGGAGACGGACGCCCTCGAAGTGAAACATGCCGAATTACCGAAGCGGGTCAAGCGGCACACGTTCATGGCACGGTTGTTCCACTGGGTGATGGCGGGGTCGATCTTCACACTGCTCGGGACGGCGTTCTTCCCGATCATGGGCTGGCAGTTCGACTGGATCGAGATTCACTACACGGCCGGGCTCACGCTGACCGGGGCGATCATTTACCACATTGTTCACACCACCTTCTTCCTCGATTTCTGGTCCATCTGGGTCGGACCGAAAGACATCCCAGAGTTCAAGGCAGAAGTCAGGCGTGAGGCCGGGCACGATGTGCCGGGACCGCACTCGGCCAAGTACCCGATCGGGAACCGGCTGTATCACCTGGTGCTGACGTTTGCGGGTTGCACGGTCAGCGTCACGGGGTGCGTGATGCTGTGGCGTATGGGAACCTCGTTCATCACACCCAATCCCTACATTCTGGGCGAAGGGACGTGGGGCTGGGTGTACGTGTTCCACGGCATGACCGGACTGTCGATTGCCGGGTTGAGCGTGGCGCACGTCATCTTCGGCGCGAGACCGAAGAACTGGTGGCTGACCAAGTCGATGCTCATCGGCTCGATCTCGAAGCGCGAATATCTCGAGCATCACGAGCCCGCGCGGTGGCGGATCAAGCCGCGCAAGTCTAAAGCCTAGTCTAGGTTTTCGCGGCCATCGGCAGGTGCGGCTCATATTCGACGGCCGCGACCACATTGCCCTCGGGGTCTTCGAAATTGAGGATCTTGCCCACGCCGGGCAATTCGAAAACGGGCCCGCTCACCACGCCCCCGCTGGCGGTGATCGCCTCCTTGGTCTCGGTGATCGACGCCACGCTGATCGAGCAGCGGTACCCGCGCAACGGCGGGTCGTGGACGTCCTCACGTTGGTGCAGGGCGCCTTCGGTGACGCCGACCTCATCATCACCCGTAAAGACCCGGAAAAAGCCCGGTGGCCCCCACGGCTCGAACCGCCACCCGAAGGCCTGCTTGTGAAACCGCTGCGCCCGGTCGACGTCATCCACGTGAATCGCGAAGTGTGCCACGAAGTTGGCCATCACATTCCTCCTGACGTGAAGAGTAGTGACTCAGCGGGACAACCGTCTCTCGACACAATGACAATCAATGTCGCGCACCTGACACAATGGACGGAGTGGAGACGAGCCTCAGGGCCAGCACGCTGAACTTACCGGAGGGCGGGCTCCTTCCCGAGCATGAGCACCGCTGGGATCAGCTCGCGTACGCCGTGCAGGGCGTCATGGCGGTGGAAACGGAGCAGGGGTGCTGGGTGGTTCCGCCCCATCGCGCCGTGTGGCTCCCAGCGTCGGTGCCACACCGCATCCGCGCCGGCGGTCCACTGGCGATGCGCAACGTGTACTTCCCACCAGACACCGTCCGAGCGCTACCTCGTCGTTGCTGCGTGGTCGGCGTCCCACCGTTGCTACGGGAACTCATTCTCGATCTCATCGGGCGTCCGCTGCCTCTGGGGAATACGAGGGCCCACGTCGAAGCACTGCTGGTCGAGCTGCTAGCCGAATTGGACCAGGAGCCGCTGATTCTGCCCATGCCGCGTGACCCGCGTGCGCGACGACTGGCGGAGCACCTGGCGGCGCACCCTGACGACCGTCGGCCGCTCGACGTGCTGGCCCGCGAGGTTGGGGCCAGCCCGAGAACGTTGCAGCGGGCGTTTCTGTCCCAGGCCGGTCTGTCGTTTCGCCAGTGGCGTCAGCAAATGCGACTGCACCGCGCGCTGGTCCTGCTCGCGGAAGGCACCGCGGTGACCGCCGTGGCCAGCCGGGTGGGATACGAGAGCCCGAGTGCATTCGTGGCGATGTTCCGCACGTTGTTGGGCACGACCCCGGGACGCTACTTCAACCGCCGATGAGGAAGCGGGCGGCGTCGACGAAGCGGCGCCACAGGTAGACGAAGCTGGTCGAAATCAGGATGAGCACCGACGTCGTCAGCGCGTCGACCGTCACGAGCCAACGGCCGCCGCCTTGCCAGAGCGGCGAGATCGACAACACGCCCAGGGTGAGCATCGTCCAGAACCACGGGGTGAGCGTCAACGCCACCGCATCGGCACCATTCGCGGCGCCACCCAGGCCGGCCATGGCCACGAGCACCACGGACGCCCCTGGGAAGGACTCCGCCCGAAAGACCACCCACAAGAGCAGCACGACCAGCAGCACGTACGCGTGGCGCACGACGGCCGGCATCGTGGCCAAGCGTTTCGCCAGCCAGACCTGCTCCAGCGCGACGATCGCCCCGTGCACCCCACCCCACACCAACACGTTCCAGCCGGGCCCGTGCCAGAACCCCACACACAGAAACAGTAGACTTGCCTGACGCGCGCGGACCAACCCGCCACCAGCGGCCGAAGTGAGCGCGAGACGCAGGTAGCTCCGGCACCAGTCAAGCAGCGTCATGTTCCACCGCTTCCAGAAGTCGGTGAGCGAGTCGGCCAGGTAGGGCGCCCGGAAGTTCTCGACGAACCGGAAGCCGAACATCCTCCCGAATCCGATCCCCATGTCGGCGTACCCAGACAGATCAAAATAGATCTGGAGGGTGAAACAGACGGCCCCCAGCCAGGCCCGCGCCATGCCGAGCTCGGCGGCCGAAGTGGCGAACACGATGTCGGCCGGGCCAGCCACCGCGGCGGCCAGGAACACGACCTTGCAGTAGCCAACCAGCCACCGTCGAACGCCGAAGGCGAACGCGGCCAGTGTGGCCCGACGCTGGGCGAGCTGCGGACTCATGTCCTGGTAGCGGGCCAGGGGTCCCGCACAAAGCAGGGGGAAGCACAGCAGGTAGAGCGCCGCGCGGATCGGACTGACCTGGGCCGGAGCGTCGCCGCGGGCGACGTCGACCAGATACGACAAGGCGTGACACACGAGGAAGGTCAGGCCAAGCGGCGCAAGCAGTTGCGGGACGGCAAAGACGCGGTCGGCGAACACCGCCGGGAGCGGCAACGCGTACTTGCTCACCCCGAGCAGCACGACGTTGCCGGTCACCCCGAGTGTGAGCAACGCCTCGGGCAGCGGACCCGGTCGTGTGGACGCCGCGGCGGCCAGACGGGCGCGACCGATGGCCAGGCCCACGAGGTAGTTGAAGACGACCGCACCGGCGACCCATCGCATGAACGGGCCGGTCCCCCAGGCCAGAAAAACCACGCTCCCGGCGAGCAGGACCGTGTTCGGCAGGGTGAAACGGCGCCCGTCTTCCTTCCAGCGCTTCGGGGTGGCCGCGACAGCCAGAAAGAACAGCGCGAGGACGGCCGGCAAGAAGCGGAGCAGGAACGCGGTGTCGGTAAAGAGCACGAGCTGGAAGAAGCGGAGTCAGCGATCAGGCGTCAGCGGAGCAGCATGCTATCAGGTTCGGCCGGCGCGACTGCCGTTCCAGGGGGCCGCCAGCAACGCGTTCATCCTGTGTCGCCGAGCGGCCGTGCAGCGCGGAACGGCTCGTGCTACGCTCCGGAATCCAGAGGAGATCGTCATGACACACCGCTGCATCGGTCGCGCCGCCATCGTACTGATCGTGCTCGCCCTGGTGCTGGTCGGCCAGTCCGGGGTGAGGGTGGCCTACGCCCAGGAGGGACGCGAGGCGATGCTGGCGCGCGCAACGGAGGCGGAGCTGGATACCGCCTACGTCGCGCCACCCGGCGACCCGTTGTGGCATCACACCGCCGGTTTCGCCAAGACGCTCTGTTCGGCAGTGTTTGTCACCGGCCTCGACCCGGAGTTCGCGGCGGAGAACGTCGGCTTTTTCAGCTCGCCCTACGAACATCGCCGGCATGTGACCAACGTCGAGGTGGACCGTGACCTGCGTCAGGTGCACCTCACACTCCCGGATGGTGTCGTGCGCACGGCGAAATTCAACGGCGACCATGGATGCGTCACCCTGCCAATCGGCGAGAACGACGTGTATTTCGACCCGGTCGACATCACCAGCACCCTCCCCGACCCGGCCACCCTGCCCTGGCCGATGGGTGACGTCCTCCCCACCACGCCACTCCCCGCCGGCATTGACGCCGAGAAGGTAGCCGCCGCGGTGGACGCGGCCTTCGACCCCGCCGGCATGACGGGTGGACTCGTCATCACCCACAAGGGACGGATCATCGGTGAGCGCTACGGTGACGGGCTCACCATTCGCACACCGCTCGAAAGCTGGTCGATGGGCAAGAGCCTGACCGCCACGCTGATGGGTGTGTTGATCGAGCAGGGCGTGTACGACCTGTACCAGCCTGCACCGGTGCCCGAGTGGCAGACGCCCGGAGACCCACGGCAGACGATCCGTATCGCCGACATTCTGCACATGTCGAGCGGCCTACGTTTCCGCGGCGTGGCCGACCCGGATCTCGACCCGGCGCTGGGTTACCCCGACCATCTCTACGTCTACACCGGCACCGTGAATTCGTTCGAGTGGGCCGCCACCAGGCCACAACAGTGGCCGCCGAACACCATCGGGCGCTACCGCAACTCGGACCCGGTCCTGATCAACTACCTCGTACGACTCGGGGTCGAGGGGCGTGGCGGCGAGTATCTGTCGTTCCCGCAGCGTGAGCTGTTCGACAAGATCGGGGCACGCGGATTCGTATTGGAAACGGATCCCTACGGCAACTACCTGCTGCAGGGCTATGAGCTGGCTCCGGCGCGCGACTGGGCCCGTCTGGGGAATCTGTATCTGCAGGACGGGGTCTGGAACGGCGAGCGGATTCTGCCTGAGGGCTACACCGAGTTCGTCAGCACGCTTGCCCCGGCCTGGGAGGCCGACGGCCGCCCGATCTACGGTGGCTTCTTCTGGATCAACGGCACCGGCAGCTTCCCCGTGCCACGCGAGGCGTACTACATGTCCGGTGCCGGCGGGCAGACCACGCTGATCATCCCGTCACACGACCTGGTGGTGGTCCGCCAGGGACACTACGGCGGGGCGCGCGCTGGCGGGCGAGCGCTGCGGAACGCGCTGACGATTCTGATGGACGCGATACCGCCCAGCAACTGACGCCGCTAGTCTTCCGCGCCCATCAGGCTCTTCAGCAGCGAGACGGTGCTCTCGCCGACACCGCGCGCTCGGGCAAAATCGAGCGGGGTCTGGTTGTCGATGTTTCTGAGGTCGAGTCGGGCCCCGTGGTCGACCAGATACGCGACGACCGAGTCGAACCCGTTTCCCGCCACGGCGTGCAATGCGGTCTGACCGGTGTCATTGGCAACGTTGACGTCGACACCGCGCTCGACCCCAATTCGCACCGCGTCGAGCGTCGCGGCTTCAACAAGTCTCGGGTCCGGCTCGCGACGCGTGCTGCGCACCGGGGCGCTCTCGGCGATCCGGTCCAGGCGGTCGACGGCGAACAGGGGCGCCCGCCCCCCCAAGCCGGCTGCGGCCATGATGGCGGTCGTCTCACCCTCGTGCCGCTGAGCCCGATCGTCTCGCGCGGCCAGGCTCCCCTCCCAGTAGATCGGATGGTGCGACACGGTGGCATCGGCGCCATGGTCGACCAAGGCCTGCATGATGGCGGGCGCGTTGAAACGCGCCGCGAGCCAGAACGGCGTGGCCCCGACATACGACGGGTGAAAGTAATAATCGACACTGTCACGCCGAACGGGGGTCGAGGTCTCGACCACCGCGTTCGGGTCGGCGCCATGCGTCAGAAGCACACGGGCCAGGGCATCGTCCTTGTGCAGTATCGCCGCATGGAGCGCCGCGTAGCCCGCGTCGGCCCGATTGGGATCGGCGCCCGCCTCGACCAGAAAGGCGGCCAGACCACCATGGCCGCTGTGCGCGGCCACCACCGTCGCGCTGGTCCCGTAGGGAGCGGTGTCGTTCACGTCGGCGCCGGCCGACACCAGCAGACGCGCGGACGCCAGGTCTCCAACCCGGGCCGCGAAGAGTAGCGGCGTATACCCGCCCTGCGGCAGGTCGACGATGTAGTCCGGATTCCATGGCTCCGGCGTGGTCTTCACCACCTCGGTACGCACGTCGGACCGCGCCCGCAGATCGGGCTGGTGCTCGAGCAGCCCTTCGACGACACCGGCGTGGCGCTGTCCGATCGCCCACATCAGCGCATTCTGGTGGCGTCCGTGCTCGGTCGCATCGACATCCGCCCCGGAGCCGAGCAGCGCCCGGACGACCGCGACGTTGCCGGTGCGGGCCGCCGTCATCAACACGGTCTCTCCGGAGAGCAGAGCCGCGGTGGGGTCGGCCCCCGCGGCCAGCAACAGGTCGGTCATCGCCTCACTGCCATTCTCGGCCGCGGTCCAGAGCGGTGTGGCCCCCAGGTCATTGGCCGCGCTTGCGTCGGCGCCGGCGTCGAGCAGCAGAGACGCGATGGCGGTGTCGTCCCAGTACCCGGCCCAGTGCAACGCGGTCGCGCCGTCGCCCTGCCCAGCGGTGATGTCAGCGTGTTCGGCGATGAGGGTCCGTACGGTGTCCCAGTCGGCCGCTCGCGCGGCGTCAGCCACCGGCTGTGCCGTCGCAGAGACAGCGGTCACCAGCACGGCCAGTGCCATCACGCCCCCATATCGCCGGCCCTGCCGTGTCGTGGCTATCGGTATCATCGCGTGTCGATCTCCGTGCTCTGCGTTACACCCCCGCCAGCGTGTCGATCGCGAGCCGTCCGGTGCTGTTGCCGAGCCGGTCGAGTGGCATGTTCATCTTGTCCAACAGTGTCAGCAAGAGGTTCGCGTTGGACGTGTCGCTCGGATAACGCAGATGACGCCCCCCGTGAAGCCGTCCGCCCCCCCCGCCGAGGAGCAGCAGCGGGAGGTTGCGACCGACATGCCTCGTGCTGTTGGAGATACCGGCGCCGTAGAGGATGGTCATGTGGTCGAGTAATGACCCGTCCCCGTCGGCGGTGGCCCGGAGCCGCTCAAGATACCCGGCGACCAGTTCCACGTGATACGTGTTGATTTTTGACATCAGCGCGATGCGGTCCGGGTCGTCTTCGTGGTGTGACAGCGGGTGGTGCGCATCGGGCACTCCGATCTGCGGGAACGAACGGGTGCTCTGCTCGCGTCCCAGCATGAAGGTCACCACCCGTGTCAGGTCGGTCTGCAGCGCCAGCAACTGGAGGTCGAACATGAGGGCCAGATGCTCTTCGAAGACCCGTGGCGGCCCGGCCGGCTGCTCGACAAACGTCGGGTCGACGTCCTGCTGTTGCTCAGCCTTCTGAATGCGGCGCTCGACATCGCGCACCGCTTCGGTGTACTGGTCGAGCTTCGCGCGGTCGGGCCCGCCCACGGCCAGCTTCAAACCGACCAGCTTGTCGTTGACCGAGTCGAGGATGCTCTGCTTCTGCAATCGCCGCGCGCGGCGTGCCTCTGGCGCGGCCGATCCGCTGTCCCCGAAGAGCCGCTCGAACACCGCCCGAGGGTTGTTCTCCATCGGTAGTGGCCGGGTCGGACTGCGCCACGAAATGGTCTGCGTGTAGGCGCAACTGAGACCCGCGGTGCACTGGCCGGCGTTGGCGGCCTTGTCCATGGAGACCTCGAGCGAACCGAGCTGCGTCTCCGCGCGGAACTCCTGGGCCAGCAACTGGTCGATGGAGGTGCTCGCCAGCACATCCGTTTCGTTCTTGCCACCACTGGCGGTCCCGGTGAGAAACGACGCGGAGGCGCCCGCATGCACATAGGTCCAGGACGACCGCAAGCCTGACAACACCAGCAACTGATCGCGAAACGGCGCCAACGGCTGGAGAATCGGGGTCAGGGCGAATCCGGCTCCCTCCGTCTCGGGGGTCCAGTACGGCATCGCCATGCCGTTCGGCGCGTAGATCGCCTGGAACCGGGGGATGGGTCGAGCCGGGGTCTGGGCCAGCGCGGTGGCGGCCGGCACCATCGCGTCGAGTAGCGGCAGGGCGACGGTGGCGCCCATGCCACGCAAGACGGTCCGGCGCGGCAGGGCGCGTTTGGTAATCGTCATGTCTGGTGTTCTCCCAACGAACGGTTCAGCGGCCCTCCTGGGCAGAGACGTCAGTCAGTCGCGGCGGTGCGCATGAGAAAGGCCGGGCTCCGGACAACCCCCAGAATCAAGGCTGACCAGCGATAGTCGTCGGCCGCGGCATCGCGCACCACTTGCCGCACGAACGGCCGATCGTGATAGTCGAGCTGGCGTCCAATCGCGAACGACAACAGTTTCGACGCCACAGTCCCGGCAAACTGTGCAGGTTGGCTGAGCAGCATCGCGCGCAGGCCCGCCAAACCCTCGACCGTCTGTCCGCTCGGCATGACGGCGCTCGCATCGATCGGGGCGCCATGCGGATACTCCGTACGCCAGGCACCCAATCCGTCGAACTGTTCAAGGGCGAACCCCGGCGGATCGATCATGGCATGACAGGCGGCGCAGGTCGGCGACGCCCTGTGTCGTTCGAGCCGCTCACGCACCGACTCCGGCCGTCCGCCCTCGCCCCGATCCGGGAGCGCGGGCACATCGGGCGGCGGCGACGGGGGTGGCGCGTCGAGAATCGTATCGAGCAACCACTTGCCTCGCAGCACCGGCGAGGTGCGCGTCGGATACGAGGTCAGCGACAAGAGGCTGCCATGCCCCAGCAGCCCGCCCCGCTGCTCGAGGTCGGGGAAGGTCACCCGCCTGAACCGCGGGCCGTACACCCCGGGAATGCCGTAGTGACGAGCCAGGCGCTCATTCACGAAACTGTAGTCGGCGCTGAGCAATTCGAGCACGCTCCGATCGTCGCGGAGGGTGCTGGCCAGAAACAGCTCCGTCTCCTGCCTGAAGGCGTCGATCAGGTTGTCATCGTAGTCGGGGAACGGCACCGGGTCCCCTTGCACCTCGTCGAGGTTGCGCAGGTGCAACCACTGACTCGCGAAGTCGTCCACCAGTGAGTGCGACCGCGGGTCAGCGAGCATTCGGCGTACCTGCTGCGCGAGCACGGCGGGCTGCGTCAGCGTTCCCTGCTCCGCCACGCTGAGCAGCGACTCGTCTGGCAGGCTGCTCCAAAGGAAGAAGGACAGCCGCGCGGCGACCTCGACATCGCTCAGTGGGTAGACGGCGCCAGGATCCACCGTGGGCGGGTCCAACTCCATCCGCAAGAGAAAGTCTGGGTCGACCAGCAGCCGCTCCAGCCCGAGTTGGATGCCGGCGTCGAAACTCCCGCCTTCGGTTCGAGCGCGGTCGTAGAACGACAGCAGGGTCTCGCGGTCGGAGGCGGTGACCGGCCGACGATACGCGCGACGGGCCAATGCCGACAGAATTTCGGTGGCGCAGGCCCGCTCATCGTCGGCCGCCGGGTCTGGGTCGCACGAGAAAATAGCGCGACGGCTCGGGGTCTCGCCCGTCCCTCCGGGGGCATACGGACCACCGATCGAGACCGAGTCGACCGCCGCGTTGCCGTGGTAGGCCTCGTCGTTCGACAGCACCTCGCCCGCCTGTCGAACCTGATACACGCCCTCGGGCTCCCACCGCTGTCGCACGAACGCCACGCCGACGACGCGTGGGCCCGCGTCAACCGGCACCCGCACTTCCAGATCATCGTCGGCGTGCAGCACGTAGGCTTCCCAGGACGGATCACCCGGCTCCGCGATCGTGAACGTCACCGGTGCCGGACGCCCCGTCGCCCCGCCGCCCACGGTGAATCGCTTCACGAGCGCACCATCGATGCGCACGTCGAGCTGTTGCGCCGTCCCCATCCCAAGGACGTAGTCCTGCCAGTTGGTCCGCAGGCCGATTTTGATCAGATACTCGCCGTCAGCCGGGAAGTGGTAGCGGATCGCAGTACCACCACGCGACCCGAGCGGCAGCTCCGGCGCCTGCCGGTCGTCCTGGCGCAGCAGCAACGGCACTTCAAACGTCTCGAACCCGGGCGCGGGCGGCGCGAGGCCAACCGCCAGTCGCGAGATGTGACGGGCCGCTGACAGATACCGTTCGAGTTGAGCCGTACTGATCGACAACACTTCCGCGTTGTTGTCAAAACCGGTGTCTGAGGTCTCGTCGCCAGGCAGTAGCGACTCGACCTCGATGTCCAGGGCGAGCAGATCGCGAACGGCATGCCGATACTCGGTTCGGTTCAGCCGGTGGACGGTGCTGGTGCGGCCTGGGTCAGGATTGGCCGCCGCCGCCCGATCGAGCGTTGTCTCGAGCCTGCTCGCGACCGCATCGTAGGTCTCGAGGTCCGGTCGCGGACGGCCGCCCGGAGGCATCGCGCCAGACCGGAGCTTCTGGATGACCCGCTCCCAGATCTCAGGGTTTGTCGCGGGACGTGCGGCGTCGACGGCATCCAGGGCCAGCCCGCCACTCTGAAGCCGCTCGCTATGACAGCTCACGCAGTAGCGGTCGAGCATCGCCCGCGTGTCGGCGCCCGACGCGGGCTGCGCCTCCGCGACGGCCCCTACGCTGTGGTGGGCGGCGGCGAACACAACGAGCCAACGGCCCAGCGTCACTGCGGCGGGCCCACACGCCCTGCGCAGCCGACGGGTCGTCTCGGTCGAAGGAGGCATCATGCTTCGGAAGTGGCGTCACGCCGCCACACTTGTACGTATCAGGGCACTCTATCGTCGGCGCCCCGCCCAGGCAAGCCGCCACCAGAGGAGCCGAGTGGCATTTGTGACCGAGGGGCAATGCCGCCAGGCGGGATGCCCCGCCGCGAAGTCCTGCCCCTTGTTTCGGATGCACTGCACTACCATGGCGCGATACCCGGTGACAGGGTTGCACAAAAGGCACACCATGAGACGACACGTGACACGACCGAGCCGGCGCCGGTTTCTCCGGGAAACGGGCGGATTCGCTGCCCTCGCGGCCACCATCGGCGCGCCACGACATCTGTTCGCGGCCCAGACGCCGGCTCTGCGTATCCGCGCCGTCGACGCTTATCCGATCTATATCAACCAGCGCTCAGACGGCTTACTCGACGCTCCGACCTTCTCGGGTGACGACGACCCGCGACGCTGGCGCTTCGGCGGGCCATTCGAGCAGCTCCCCTCGGCCATCATTGCCATCATCAAGACCGACCAGGGCCTGACCGGGTTCGGGATGGGCGCCGGGGGCAGCGTGGCGGTCGAAATCATCGACGGGCACCTGAAGCATCTGCTCATGGGCGCCAACCCGCTCAACGTCGAACAGCTGTGGGACCAGATGTACACCTCCGGGGTCCTGTATGGACGACGGGGCGTCTTCGCCATGGCGCTCAGCGCCGTCGACAACGCCTTGTGGGACATCGCAGGCAAGCATGCCGGGCAACCGGTCTACGAACTTCTTGGTGGCGCGACCCGTGACCGGATTTCGATTTATCAGACAGGCGGCGACGTCGCCGAGGGCAAGGCCAGGGGCGTACGCCACTTCAAACGGTCGCTGCCGATTGGTCCGCACACGTCGGCGGCGGAGATGGATCGGCGGGTGGAGTCGGTGTTCGCGGCCCGCGACGCGATGGGACCGGACGGCAATCTGATGACTGATTGCGTGTCACGCAACGGTACGGTCGAGTGGGCCGTACCGCTCGCCGAGCGGCTGCGCCCGGCCAACCTTTATTTCATGGAGGAGCTACTGTCGCCGGACAACGTGTTCGGCTACGCCGAGCTGGTACAACGGATCGGGAGCCGCGGACCGGGCTGGACCAAGGTCGCCTGTGGCGAGCACGAATACACCGAGCATGGATTCGACGTGCTCATCCGGCTCAATTCGGCCGAGATCCTGCAACCGGACATCACCTGGTGCGGTGGCACTACCGCCGGACGCCGTATTGCGCGGCTGGTGGACGCGGCCGGCCTCGAAATCATTCCGCACCGCGGCGGCAGCTCGTGGGGCTTCCCGGTCGCGCTCACGTCGCCAAGCTGCACCATGGCCGAGAGCTTCCCGGCCGGGTCGACCATCCTCGATGCCATGTCCTGCACAGTCGAGAACGGCGAAGTCATGGCACCCACCGGCCCGGGGTTCGGCACCACCCTGACCGAGGACCTGGTGCTCGAGCACCGACTGACCGCTGCGTAATCCGGCCCGGGTCTGGCTACTGATCCAGCTCTGCGTAAATCTTGGTGGCATTGTCTTCCGCGCTGGTCAGGGTGCCGCGGCTCATCGCATAGTTCGCGTACTTGGCGGGCAGGTTCAGTGCCGCCGCCGCCTGTGCCGCAGTTTTGCCCTCTGCTTTGCCGCGCTCGACGGCGGTCAGGAAGTCACGATTGAACTCGCCGAATTCTCGAAAATCGGCCCAGGTCATCACCGGGCTGTGTCCGGGAATCACGGTGTCGACACCCGGGATGCCATCGGCGGCCGCCAGCAGAGTCTTTGGGTAGCTGACGCCGCTGCCTCCGTTGTTGACGTCGATATACGGCACACCCTTCCAGGCGAACATGTCTCCCGTATGCGCCACACCGAGAGCCGGGAACACCACGATGGTGTCGCCGCTGGTGTGGGCCTGGCCGAAGTAATACAGGTCGATCCGGTCGTCGCCGTTCAGCAGCGACAGCTTGTCCGTGTAGGTCCGGCTGGGTAGATACTGCCGCCCGCTGGCGGTCTGGAACGGCGGCATCCGCTCCATGTTCGTCTTGGTGTTGGCGTGGGCCACGAATTCGATCGGTAACTCAAAATCGATGTTGCTACCGACATGGTCGCCGTGGGTGTGGGTGTTGATGATCATCGTCACCTTCTTGTCGGTGACGGTCTTGATCTTGTCGAGAATCGCTGAACCCCATTGAGGATTCTTGGTGTCGACCACCACCACACCATCGTCAGTGACAAAGGCCCCGGTGTTCCCGCCCCCACCGGTGATGACATACAGGTTGTCTTTCACCTGCTCGATCTCCGCGACGTTGCCCTGTGCGATCGGGCGACTCATGGTCACCGCGACGCTCAGCGCGACCAGGGCACCCAGAATGGTGATTCGTTTCATGACAGTTCTCCTCGTCGATGCCGATCAGCGAGCAATCAATATACAACCTGGCGGCCGGTCTGCTGCGCCCCGACTCTCGTCGCCGAACGATCACCGTCGTCACCCGGCTTCGCCGGCGCCGCGTCCCGCTTATGAGGATGATTCCTCGACCAGAGACCGCAGCAGCGGCGACTCGCCCGGCGGAAACTCTCCAAAACTCACCCCCAGGGTACGCGCGGCCACGACGGCCGAGCTCTCGGGCGACACGCGGGAAATCTTGTCCACCGCGTCGTGAATCGGCACGCTCTTCACGTCCGGCGGATCGTAGGCCACCATCATCCCGAATTGGCGCTGGAGCACCAGCCGAACTGCATGCGCGCCAAACTGTGTCGCCAGCGCGCGATCGAAGTTCGTGGGCGGGCCGCCGCGCTGGAGATGTCCGAGGACAACCACCCTCGTCTCTCGTTTCAGGCGTTCATGCAACTGGCGCGCGACCACATGCCCGATGCCGCCCAGGCGCACCTGACCGACCACGCTGTCGTCGGGTGTGGTGACGAAACCGCCGTCTGGCAACTCGGCACCCTCGGCCACCACAATGAGCGAGAAGCGCTTGCCCACGTTGTCCCGCTCGAGAATCTTCCGGCAGACGTTCTCCCAAGTCCAGGGAATTTCCGGGATTAGGATGACAGACGCCGCCCCCGCAATGCCGGCCTGCAAGGCGATCCACCCCGTGTGGCGACCCATTACCTCGAGCACCATGATGCGCTCGTGACTCTCGGCCGTCGTGTGCAACCGGTCCATGGCGTCGGTTGCGCACGCGACCGCACTGTCGAACCCGAACGAGAATGCGGTCGCCGACAGGTCGTTGTCGATGGTCTTGGGTACACCGACGACCGAGATCCCGTATTCGTGAAACTGCTGCGCCACGGACAATGACCCGTCTCCGCCAATGCAGATCAGCCCCATGAGGCCGAGTTGGTCTACGGTTTTCTTGACGTCGCATAGCAACTGCGGGTCGAGCTCGATCCGCTCGTCGATACCGCTACGCGCCGCGAATCGTCCTTTGTTGGTCGACCCGAGTATCGTACCGCCACGATTGATGATGCCGTGGGTGTTCGTCGTATCGAGGGTCAGGTAGGTGACCGGGTCCACCAACCCTTCGTAGCCACGACGGAACCCCACGATGTCAGCGTCGAGTCTCGCGGCCGACTTGACGGCTCCGCGAATGACGGCGTTCAGCCCGGGGCAATCGCCACCCGACGTGAGAATCCCGACCCGACCGCTGCCAGCCGTCATGTCCGCTCCTCCTCCTCCTCAGGGCCCGTGCAGGAATAGGTCGACCATTGAGGCCCCCGATGGCCTGAATGATCAACTTATTCCTGCACGAGTCCTAACCACGGCACACACGTTCTCCGCGGCACGCCAGCGATACGAGATACCAGAGAACCGGTCGCCGTCGCGAACCGCCGACCAGAACGCGAGCAGCTCGTGGCAAGAGTCCCTGCCCACGGGACTTTCACCACGGGCTGCGAGTACAATTTGCGGTCCCCATGGCCATCAAGGTCGCTATCAACCATCGGACAAACTACAACTACGACAGGCTCGTCACCCTCTCCCCGCACCTCATCCGACTGCGACCGGCACCCCACTGCTGAACGTCGGTGTCCAGCTATGCGTTACGGATCCAGCCCTCGACCCATTTCCTGAACTGGCAGCAGGATCCGCACGGCAACTACCTGGCCCGGACGGTGTTCCCCGAACTCACGCGACAGCTGACGGTCGAGGTCGATGCCTGCGGACATTCGTCGAGTCGATCGATCTGACACCGCGTCGGACGGTCGACTTCCTCGTCGAGCAGAACCACCGTGTGTCGCAGCACATTGAGTACGTCATCCGCATGGAGCCGGGGGTCCAGACCAGCGAACAGACGCTGAAGCTGCGAAGCGGGTCGTGCCGAGACAGCACGTGGCTCCTGGCTTAAACCCTACGGCGGCTCGGACTGGCCAGCTGGGCGCGAGGAGGGAGCAGACCAGGCGGTCTGTGACCGACCAGGCAACACCACCAGGCGGGGTGCCCCGCCCGACACCCCAGGTTCTACTGTCCGGCCACCTCTTCCACGCGCGCCCCGGCCAACATGTTCGAGAGTCCGTAGTTCCCTTCGTGACACGCATACTCGAACATCAGGTCGCCTCGCTTCATCGGCAGCGCCGCCGTGAAGGGTCGGGTGAACGTCTCCGTGTCGTTGACCGTGTATTCGTAGAGCAGGGTGTCGTCGGCCAGGCGGCTGAACCGCTCGGTCAATTGCAGGGTGACGCCGGTCCCGGCGGCGGTCATGACCGACGGGTTGAAGCTGGCGGTCTTGTCGGTAAAGTTCCGCGACTCGACGACCAGGGTGTCGCCCTCCCAGTGCCCACGCGAATCACCCATCCACTGGCGCAGGTCGTCGGGCAGCGGATCCCGACCATCAAGCGGGACGATCCTGGCGTCGTGCACCATCTCGTGGAGGATGACGACATGGTCGGGCGTCTGGAAGATTTGGATGTTCTGGTTGTAGCCGGCGGGGACGATGGGCGGACCGGAGTTGAATCCCAACAGACACCGTTCGGCCAACCCGCGATCGTGCCAGCTGTCGGCGCCAATGCCGGCCGCGCGCACCCGCACCGGGCGTGTGCCCGGCAAGTCCTCACCGAGCGATAGGACCGCTAGCTCGACACCCGGTTGCAGGTCCGGCAGCCGCCCGGTCGGCGGATCCACGATGAGCGACGTCCGCTGGTCCTCGACGACCGAGGCGCCTTGGTCCACCCAGTAGCTGTTGTAGGCACCCACATCGCCGCCGACCGGCAACGGCTCGTCGCGCACCTCGCTCTGCGCAAACGCCGCGGCCTCACGCGCGGCTGACTGCGAATCGAGCTCGGCGACCTCCTCGGCGGTCAGCACCGCCTGATCGACGCGGCTCTCAGGCCGCTGCAACGGCGTCAGCGTGCGGAAGTCCCACACCCCTTGCAAGTCCGGCTTCCCGTCAGCCAGACGCGGCGGTTCCAAGGTCTGAGCGCCGGCCGCGGTCACGCCAAGCACGAGCAGAACCGGCATGGCGACGACGATTCGAATGTTCATCAGCTCTTCCTCCCCGCTGGTTGGACCGTCCTGCCGCACGTGGCGCTGCGAACGACGCGGCGACGGCCGGGCTGGGAGGCCAGACGTCGCTCGCAAGGCTCGAACGCCAATTGGCTCAAGTATCGTTGGACCGACCCGATTATACGAGTACCGACCATGCCGCTCGACGCTCTTGCCGCCATCTCGCCGCCAGAAGGGCTCCAGCCCCTGCACGCGGCGGGCGCCACACCCCGCGCCCCGCACGTGACCAACTGGACGAACCGCATCAGCCCCACCGACGTCCGGCCGGTGACGACGACCTGACGCGAGAGGCACGAGCCGAGGTCAGCGAGCTCAAGAAGATCGACCAGGAAGTCCGAGCGCACCAACAGGCTCACGCGAACGGCTGGGCCCTACGCGACCGGCGGCGCCTCGTTCACCTATGTGACAGGTCCGGACGGGAAACAATACGCCGTCGGCGGCGAAGTCAAGATCGACATCTCTCCGGAAGCCGGTCCGGAGGCCACGCTTCGCAAGGCCGAGGTCATTCAGGCGGCGGCGGCGGACGAACCGTCGAGCCAGGACGGCAGCGTCAGCGCCCAGGCCAGCCAGATGGCACAGCAGGCGCAACGTGAGCTGGCCGAACAGCCGGCGGACGAGACGGCACCGCGCCTCGGCGCCTACGGTCCTCCGCCACCGGACGACGCGGGACGTATCCTATCCCTACTGGCCTGACCAAATCAGGGGCACTAACTAATCCAAGAGACTGCTAAAAAAACGGCCGGGGGTTCCGGGCGAGGCGTTCGTCTGGCCAGGCGCAAGGAGGGAGCAGCCAGGCCGGCTGTGCCCGACGCAGCAAAACGCCGTCAGACGGACGGACGCCTCGCTCGGAAACCTAGGGCACGACGAATTTCTGCACACGGCCGGCGAGCTGTGCGACGAAGACGTCGCCGTCCGAGACCGTCATACCGTGACCGCCGTTGCCACCGGGCAACGTGGCTACCACCGCGCCATCAAGGTCGCGCAACGTGCCGCCGGTCCAGAGGTGCTGGTCGTCTGTCGTGGTCATGAACAGCGCGGAGTTGCCGCCGATGTCTGGCCACTCTTGGAGGAATCCGCCATCGGCATCGAACACCTGCACGCGTGCGTTGTCGCGGTCGGTCACATACACGCGCCCCTCGGTGTCAACCGCCAGATTGTGCGGCAGGCCAAACTCGCCCGGTCCGGTGCCACGTGAACCCCACTCCAACAGATACTGTCCATCGGCGGTGTACTTGACGACCCGGGCGTTCCCATAGCCGTCGCTGACGTAGACCTCACCACCGGGACCGAAGGCAACGTCGGTCGGCAGGTTGAAGATGGTCCGACTCTCGCCGGAGACGCCCTTTGAGCCCAGCTCCATCAGCACCCGCCCCGTCGGGTCCATCTTGTAGATGACGTGGCCGGGGGCGTCGACGATCCAGATATTGCCGTCGGGGTCGACCCGAATTGCGTGCGCCCCGCAGGCATGGCACCCGGCCGCTCCGTAGACGGCGGTGTAGCCCGACTGTCCAGGCGTACGGTCACCAGGGGCGATACCGCCCACCTTGCCGCTGCTGAACAGACCGTCGCCCCACGCGCGGACGAAGCGCCCACCAGCATCGAACAGCATGATCGGGCTGGCGCCACGATGCAGCACCAGGATGTAGCCGTTCGCGGTGGTGGCCACACCGGACACCTGGCCGAAGTTCCATAGAGCCGGCGTCCCGGCGGCGGAGGTCGCAGGATCTGGCCAGCCGTCCATCTCCGTGTACAGAGGGATTTGAGCCGAGGCGAACGGCCCAAAGGGGATGAGAACCAGGGTTGCGAATACGAGCACTGTGAACCGTCGATGGGTCATGCTGACTCCTAGAAACGTGTCATTGCTCCGACGCACCCTACCGGGCCGCGTCTCGGGCGAATAACCGGGTCGACGAACCGGTTCCGCTCGCCCCTAGGGAACAGGCGCGGCTCGCGGAGCTACTCGTCCAGCAACGCAAACACGAACAATCCGTTACCGCCGTTCGATGGGCGGCGTTTGTCTGGGGTCAAGGTCAGCGGAATCGTGGCCCAGCTTCCGGAGCCAGTGCCGGCCGGGACGGCGACATATTGCTTGCCATCGACGGCGTAAGTGATCGGGAACCCTTGGGCCGAGGTGGGTAACCGCGTCTCCCACAGCGATTCGCCCGTCTCGATGTCGTAGGCGTAGACGAACCGGTCCCAGTCGCCGACAAACACCAGACCGCCGGCGGTGGTCAAGGCCGCCGAGTTGTAGGGCGTGCGTTTGCGCTGCGACCAGAGAATCTCGCCAGTGGCGGCCGACATGGCGACGAACTCGCCCAGGTTCCCGACGCTGTCGGGGTGGAACAGGTTCTCGCGGCGACCGAGCCCGCCGTTCCCGCCGCCCTCGACCTGCTCGACGTCGATGTAGATCGAGCGCTGACAGTTCAACGTGAGCGGAATGTAGAACGCCTCGGTTTCCGGGCTGTAGGCCATCGCTCGCCAGCTCTTGAAGCCGGAGTGGCTGGGGCAGAACTCAAGCTCGACCCCGATCTGCGGCATGACGCCCTCGCGATAGGCCACCGCGCCAGTGGTCGCATCGACGTCGAGCAGGTCCTGATATCCGAGGTCCGTGGCTCGCACGAACTCGCCGGTCTCCCGGTCGAGCTGCCAGAGGATACCCAGCTTGCCCATGGTGAACACGGACGGCCGGCCCGCCACGTCGACCAGCACCCGCTCGAACACCTCGTCCATGTCGTGCGACTCTCCGGGAATGTGCTGGTAGTACCACTCCATCTCGCCGGTCTGCGGGTCGAGCGCCAGCGTCGAGCTTGTGTACAGCGCGTCGCCGTCGGTGGTGCGGCTTGCCTGAGACCACGGTTTGGCTTGGGCTACCCCCCAGTAGGTGAGCCCCAGTTCCGGGTCGTAGCTGCCGGTAATCCAGGCGTCGCCGCCGGCCCGCAGCATCATCGGCAAGTCGCCCCAGGTGTCGCCGCCCAGTTCACCGGGACGCGCGACGGTCGACGTCCGCCACAGTTCCTCGCCCGTCTCGCTGTCATGCGCGGTGATAAAGCAACCGTCGTCCCAGAACCGCAGGCACCCGGTGATACCGGAGATGACCTTGCCCTGCGCCACGACCGCCCCGCTCGTGAAGCGGAACCCCTTCGACGAATCGGCGACTTCCGTGTCCCAGGCGACCTCGCCGGTGTTGGCGTTGAGTGCTACGACGTGCGCGTCAGCGGTGTTTAGGAAGATCTTGTCGCCATAGATCGACAATCCGCGGGTCTGTCCTCGGCTGCCGGCCGCGGACTCAAACTGCCGACGGTACTCCCAGATCAGATCACCATTCTCGGCGTCGAGGGCATGGATGACATTGCCCGGACTCGCCAGATACATCACACCGTCGTGGACCAGAGGCGTGGTCTGCTGGGTGCCCGGTTCGAGCGCCCACGACCACGCCATCTGGAGCGACCCGACGTTCTCACGGGTGATCTCGTCCAGCGGACTGTGGCCCCACCCATCCTGCGTGCGCCGCCAGTGGATCCAGTCGGACTCGGGCGGGTTGGACAGGGTGGCGTCGGTGACGTGGCTGACGTTGGCGGTCTGGGCGCGAACCGGACCAGGTAAGAGAACCGCGCCAAGGAGCGCCCCGAGGGTCGCAAGGGCCTTCAAGTCCGCACGCGCATCCCGTTCGGTTCTGAACGCCATCCAACAAGTGCCTTGAGCCATGTGTCCGCTCCCGCAAGTGTATCCTCAGCCTACCGTCGTTCTCGTGTCTTGGCGCGCGTTCGAAACGGGCAAGCTCTAAGGGCCACCTCGCCGGTCGCGCGCCCGATACACCGCTCCCAACCACCTTCGCCGATCTTCGCGAAGACCTGATACGGTCTGAGACGGTCGCCGCTGGTCACTCCCATCGTTTGCTCAGGATGGGGTGATTATATGTGACAGGGATCCCGGGATGAGAGCCGTAAACACTAGGAATGGCTTTCATTTGCCAGTTAAATCGGACCTCGGACTCGAACATCTGTGGGTGGTGTATCCGGGATCGAACGAGTACTCCCTGGATGAGGCGACCGATGCGGTGCCACTTGCCGCGATCAAGCGGGTTGCGGACGACCTGAAGCGGAGAGACGTGGCACCACGTCGACCGCGATCAGACCACGGCGTCGTCGTGGAACCCTCGAATCTCATCGTCTGAGTATCCGGCGGCGGTCAGCACATCGTCGGTATGCTGACCGAGGAGCGGCGGGGCGTTTTCGATGCGGCCGGGCGTGTCACTCAGCTCGATCGGCATGCCGATCATGCGGACGGTGCCGGCGGTGGGATGGGGTCGATCGACCACCTTTCCTCGGTCGACGAGTTGGGGGTTCCTGCAGACTTCGGCCACCGTGCGAATACGCCCGCAGGGAACACCGGCGGCGCCGAGCAGATTGAGCCACTCCTGAACCGTGCGGGTGGACGTGAGCTGGATGATGACCGGCATCAGGATATCGCGATGCTTGACGCGGTCTGGCGCGGCCGCAAACCGTGGGTCGTCCCTGAGATCAGGTCGTTCGATCGCATCACAATAGCGGCGCCAGAGCGAATCGTTGGCGATGGCCAGGTTCATCCACCCGTCCTTGGCCTGCAGCGTCTGGTAGGGCGCCACCGAGGGATGGTCATTGCCACGCCGGCCTGGACTCTCGCCCGACGCAAAGTAGTTGCCGGCGTTGTAGGTCAGCAGCGACGCGACCGCGTCGAGCATCGCGATCTTGACGTGCTGACCCCGGTCGGTGGTGTGACGGGCGAACAGGGCGAGGGTGATCCCCTGTGCCGCCATCATCCCGGCCGTCAGGTCGCCAATCGGGACCCCGATGCGGGTGGGCGGCCGGCCGGCTTCGCCCGTCAGATCCATCAAGCCGGATTCGCCTTGCACGATCAGATCGTAACCGGGTCGGACCGCATCGGGACCTGAATCGCCGAAACCGGAAATCGAGCAGTACACCAGACGGGGGTGCCGAGCCGCCACTGCCTCGTAGTCGAAGCCGAGTCGCGCCATCGCGCCGGGTCGAAAGTTCTCGACGAGCACATCGGCGCCCTCGAGCAGACGCCACAGGATGGCCTTTCCCGCGTCACTCTTGAGGTTGAGGGTGCAGCTACGTTTGCTCCGGTTCACCGAGAGGTAATACGGCGACTCACCGCCGAGAAACGGCGGACCAAAAGCGCGCGATTCATCGCCCCGTGTGGGTTCCTCGATCTTGATGATATCGGCGCCCATGTCGCCGAGACTTTGAGTGCAGAAGGGCCCCGACACGACGCGGCTGAGGTCCACGACACGGACCCCGTCGAGGGGACGAGGGGCTGGCACAGGAGGATCAGGCATGACCCTGATCAAGTATCACGGTGCGCCTCTGGGGAGGCGGAGCCGCGGAGCAACGCTCCGTGGCACCCGCCCGCAAGATCGATCTGAACGCACTCAGAGCCGCGCCACGACGAAGACCGTGGTGCCGTTCGAGATCACCGGCCGGTGGTGCACGTTGTCGTGCCGGTAATACGAGATCCCGCGGTGGGTGACCCGAACCGCATGGCCACCTTCCCTGCGGTGTTCTCTGGCCGGCGGCAAGACACGCGCGCCACCGACCTTCTATAGGGATTGGACCAACGAGAACCGACGAGGTTTAATCGCAGCGGACTGTAGATACGCGCGGGGCTTTCCGAGCGAGGCGTTCGTCTGGCCAGACGCAAGAACGGAGCAGGCGGGCGCCCCGCCCGGCTGGGCGGGGGCGACCGACGCAGTAATGCCGCCAGACGGACGCCTCGCTCGGAACCTACAGATTGGCGAGGGTCCCCGTATTCAGCAATCCGGTGCTGTCACCGAGTTCCTCTGAGCGCACACCGGCCTTGTCGAGCACACTCAGCAGCAGGTTCGCCATCGGCGTATCGTCCGGGTACGCGAGGTGGCGGCCACCCTGGAGTCGCCCGCCGCCGCCGCCAGCGACCAGACAGGGCAGGTTCGTATGCTCGTGGAGATTGCCGTTCCCGATGCCACCGCCGTAGACGATCATCGAGTGGTCGAGCAGATTACCGTCGCCGTCAGGCGTATTCCGCAGCTTCTCGAGGAAGTGCCCGAGCAAGGTGATGTGATAGGTATCGATCTTGGCCTTGCGAGCGATGAAGTCTGGATCGTTGCGGTGATGCGACACGGCATGGTGCTGGTCCGGCACGCCGATGTGCGGGAAGCTGCGCGGACTGGTCTCGCGCGCCATCATCATCGTGCCGACGCGGGTCACGTCAGCCTGATAGGCGAGTGCCATGAGATCGAACATCTGCTTGGCGTATTCGTCAAAATCATCCGGGATATCGATCGGCCGGTCCGGGAGCTCGATCTCCGCCTGGTCGCCCCGAGCTTCCGAGCGACCGATGCGCTGTTCGAGATCGCGCACGGAGTCGAGATACTCGCTCAACTTGTTCCGGTCTGCCGCGCCAAGCGTGCGTTCGAGGCTCAGCGCCTCCTGGGTCACGGAATCGAGAATGCTGCCGGTCTGCCGTACTTGTGCCTGGCGGTCCGCCGCGCTCCCACCATCACCAAACAGACGTTCAAACACCACGCGGGGATGCGGCTCCATCTCCAGGGGGGTGGTGGGGTCGCGCCACGAGATCGTGTTCGAGTAGAAACAATCGCCCGAGTCGCACGAGATCGCGGTCGGTTTCTCGAGCACGAGCTCGAGCGATGGCAGCGGCGTCAACTGCCCCAAGGCCTGGGCGGCAATCTGGTCCGCGGTCGTCCCCAACTTGATGGCCGTGGGCCCGATGCGGCCCCGGCGCTCCCACGCGTGCACGCCGCTCAACCAGACCGCGGTCGCACGGGGGTGATCCCCGTTACCATCACCGAATGAGTCCGCCTGCCGGTGGGCGAGCCCACTCAGCACCAGCAACTGGTCACGGTAGGACGCCAGCGGGCTCAGGGTCGGAGAGAACTGGAAGCCGGCCCCGGTCGTGGTCGGCACCCAACTTTCCTGGATCACGCCATTCGGGATGTAGACGAAGCCCAGGCGGGTGGCCGGGTTGGCGGCGGTCTGGGCGAGCGCGGTCGCGGCCGGAACCATCGCCTCAAGCAACGGCAGCGCCAAGCTGGCGCCCATGCCACGTAGGAACGTCCGCCGGGGCAACGCCATTTTAGTGATGAACATTTACTGAGCCTTCCTCATCTGGAACGGAGTGCTGTTGACGATGCCAACCACGACGGACGCGAATCGGTAGTCCTCGCGCGCCGCGTCCCGCACGATGGCGCGGATGGTCGGCGCATCGAAATACTCGACCCCGCGCCCCAGCGCGTAGGTCATCAGTTTCTCGGTCACGGTGGTCATGAACTGCTCGGGCGCCTTCACCAACTCGGCTCGCAGACCGGCTGGGCCGTCAAAGCGAACCCCGTTCGGCAGTAGACCGGAGGCGTCGATCGGCAGGTTCGATTCGCCTCGGTCACGCCAGCGACCGATGGCGTCGAAATTCTCCAGCGCGAAACCCAGCGGATCCATTTGTGAATGACAACTGGCGCACACCGGATTCGCCCGGTGCTGTTCCATCGCTTCCCGCATGGACCGGGGCTTGCCGTCCTCGGTCGTCGCGTCCAGCCCCGGAACGTCGGGCGGCGGTGGAGGCGGCGGCGATGACAGCAGGTTCTCGAGAATCCACTTGCCCCGGAGCACCGGCGACGTCCGCGTGCCATAGGAAGTCAGCGTCAGGATGCTGCCCTGCCCCAGCAGCCCGCGGCGACGACCATCCTCCTGGTCGACCCGCCGAAAGTGACTGCCGTAGACGTGAGGAATCCCGTAGTGTTTGGCCAGCCGTTCGTTGACGAACGTGTGGTTCGCCGTCAGGAGATCAAGGACGCTGCGGTCATCGCGTAACACGCTGTCGACGAACAGCGTGGTTTCGGTTCGAAACGCCTGCCGCAAATTTTCGTCGAAGCCGGGGAAGAAGCCGGCATCAGGCTCCTTCGCATCGACGTCACGCAAGAAGAGCCACTGCTCGGCGAAATTGGTGACCAGCGCCGATGACCGCGGGTCGGCCAGCAGGCGGCGCACCTCACGGTCGAGCACGGCGGGATCGCGCAACTCGCCTCGCGTGGCGACTTCGAGCAACTCGTCGTCTGGGATACTGCTCCACAGGAAGAAGGACAACCGGGAGGCAAGCTCGAGGTCGTTGATCGGATAGATGCCATCCGCCGAGACCACATCGGGCTCACGCTCGACACGGAAAAGAAATTCTGGACTCACGAGCAAACGCTCGATGGACCGCTGAATACCACGCTCGAATCCGCCCTCGGTCCGGCCCTGCTCGTAGAACTGCAACAGACGCCCGAGGTCGTCCTCCGTCACGGGACGGCGATACGCGCGTCGCGCCAGCGCGGCCAGAATGGTCCGCGCGCACGACGCCTGGTCGGTGTCTGACGCCGCGGCGCCCGGTTGGCACCCGAAGATGCGCCGCCGGCTCGGGGTATCGCCGGCGCCGTCGGCACCGAACGGCCCGCTGATGATCAGACTGGCGATGGACGGCTGACGGCTGCGCGACCGGTAGGCGCGCACCGACCCCTCGGCCAGCGCGCCGCTCTTGGGCAAAAACGACGCGGCCACGTCACGTGGGCCGGCTCGAAGCGGCACGCGCACCTCAACATCCGGGTCGGCATCGAAGGTAGTGACACCGCTTCCGTTACGTTTCGGCGGGTTCTCGCCCACCGTAAACAGATTCACCCGCTCGCCATCCACACTGATCTCGACGTCGTGGGGCTCACGCGCCGCACCCGTGAACTGGACGGTGATCAGATACTCGCCATCGAGCGGTAGATGACTCCGCACCCGCGTCCCGCCGCGGGTCCCGAGCGGCAACCCGGGCACATGGCCGTCCTGCACCAAGTCACGATCGAGCAGGTAGGTGTCGACGATCGGCAGCATCGTCGGGTCACCGACGGCCAGCCGGCTGATCTTCCGTGCCGCGGCCAGATATCGCTCCATGAGCGTCGGGGAGACGAATAGCAGTTCGGCCAGATTGTCGAATCCGCTGGTCGCATTGTCGGCGGGTAGCATCACCGCGATGTCGAGTTCCTTCGGCAGGTCGTCGAGCGCCAGCAGATCGCGCACGGCGTTCTGATACTCGGTGCGACTCAAGCGATGGAACGCAGAGCGTCGACCCGGGTCGGGAGCCTCGGCGGCCGCGCGGTCGAGGGCGCTCTCGAGCCAGGTCGCCACCCCGTCGACGGTGACGTCATCCGGGCGCGGGCGTCCGGTCGGGGGCATGGCCCCGACGCGGAGCTTCTTGACCACCGCTTCCCACGCGCCAGCATGAGTGCCGATCGCAGAGAGGTCGAGGGTGTCCAGCGCCAGACCGACAGACCGGAGTTGCCCGACGAGCGCCGAAGGCGCAGTGCCAGTCCCTTGCACGACGCCCTGGCTATGACAGGTGACGCAATACTGGTCGAGCACGGCTTGCACCGTGACGTTGGTCATGGGGGCCGGGGCCGCCGCGGCCTGGCCTGCCTCGGCTCTCACCGGGCCGAAGAACCCTGGCACCAGAAGAAGCGCCGACACAGAGAACGCCCACTTGTAATTCATCGGAACCTCTATCTTATTACGCTTCGTGTCGCGTCTTGTCAACGCCGGGCGCCGGTCGTTATATAGTGTGATCCTAAACGAAAGCGTCGCCACAGGATGACTCGAATGAAGAATGGACGCCCGCACGGGCTCGGGACAATCGTGTGCGTCTGGTTGACCGGTCTGACTCTCGGCGTCGGCATCGCCGTCGCACAGCCCGCCGGTCACGAATTGATCGACGTGGTCAAACAGACGGAGCGCGCGTCGGCCCGCGAGGCCGTAACGCGGCTCCTCAGCAACGGCGCCGACGTGAACGCCGCCGAACAGGACGGGACCACCGTGCTGCACTGGGCCATTCAGCGAGGCGACCCAGACGTCGTGCAGGCGCTCATCGCCGCCGGCGCCGCCGTGGACACCGCGAACCGCTACGGCGTCACGCCACTCGCGCTGGCGGCCAGCAACGGCAGCGCCGCCAGCGTCGAGGCGTTGCTGGCGGCGGGGGCCGAACCGGACACCCCGAGCCCGGGTGGGGACACCCCGGTGATGCTGGCGGCCCGTACGGGCCGGGTGGAAGTGCTGCGTCTGTTGCTCGACGCGGGCGCGTTTGTCGGCTCGAGGGATGGGTGGAAAGGGCAGACGGCGCTGATGTGGGCCGCGGCCGAAGGCCACGGTGACGCGGTGACGACGCTGGTGGACGCCGGCGCCTGGGTCGACGGCCGCTCATGGGGCGAAGTGACACCGCTCCTTTTTGCCGTGCGGGAGGGCCACGCCGACTCGGTCCAGGCCCTGCTGGCGGCCGGCGCGGACGTCAACGCGCCGGCCGGCAACCAAACAACCCCCTTGGCGATGGCGGTCATCAACGCACACTACGAACTGGCCAAGGTGCTCCTGGATGCCGGCGCCGATCCGAATCTGACGGACCCACGCAGCTCGCTGCTACACGCGCTGGCGTGGATGCGTCGACCCGGGTCCGGTCGTCCACCGATTCCCACCGGGACACTCGACAGCCTCGACCTGGCCCGCGCGCTGCTCGAGGCCGGTGCTGACCCCCATCAACAGGTCGGCTGGAGGGAGATTCGTTTCCAGGTCGACCTCGGCGTCGTGAGATCGCCACCAAGCATCTCCACCGGCCGAAGCTTCCTGAGCTTCGTAGGCGCGACTCCGTTCTACCTGGCCGCCAAGCATGCCGATGTGGATCTAATGCGGCTGCTGGTCGACTACGGCGCGAATCCGTTGACCCCGACCGACCAGCAAGTCACCCCGCTGATGGCGGCCGCGGGCGTTGGCTTCTGGGATGGCGAAAGTCCGGGCCCCGTGAACGGGACGCCGGAAGAGGCACGACTCGACGCTGTGCGTCTGGCGGTGGAATTGGGTAACGATATCCACGCCAGGACCGACTTCGGCGACACCCAACTCGAGGGCGACGGTCGCACGCTGCTCCTCCGCCACCCACTGAATCTCGGGACCTTCGATGCCCAGCGCGATCGCGGTGACATGCGCTGGAGCGGCAGCACGGCGTTGCACGGCGCCGCCATGATGGGCTCGAACCTGGTGGTGCAATATCTGTTGGACGAAGGAGCGGATATCAACGACCGAAACGCGCTCGGGTGGACCCCGCTGATGGTGGCCGAAGGCGTATTCGTGGCCAACACGGAGAAGGCGTGGCCCGAGACGGTGGCCCTGCTCCGGGAGCTCGGCGCGAGCAGCGAGTGAATCCAGTTGGAAATGAGCACGGTTCGACGAACAAGTCAGGGCGCGCGACAATGCGCGCCCCGCGGTCTCGGAGTGGGGCACTCGGGGTCCCCGCGGAGCGACCGCGTGGGGTTCGGGGCGAAGCCCCGTCTGATTACTAGGAGAGATTGACAATGCGAAGGATCTACGGACTCGTCGTCGCCGTGACACTCGCCACGACATGGGTGACGGTCGCACAGAACCGATCGGTCTCGGCCCAGGAAAACGACGGGGTTATCACCGGCACGGTTACCAGCGGCGACGGCGCCGAAGCGGGCGTCTGGGTAATCGCGGAAACCGACGACCTCGAAACCGTGTTCCGGAAGATCGTCGTGACCGACGACGACGGCAAGTTCTTGATGCCGGAGATGCCGGATGCCGGCTTCGACGTGTGGGTACGGGGCTACGGTCTGCTCGACTCGTCGCCCGTCACCGCCCGACCCGGCGCGGACCTCCAACTCGCGGCCACGGTCGCGCCGACACCCCGGGAAGCCGCGCAGGTGTATCCGTCGAACTACTGGCTGGCGCTGATCGACCTGCCGGACTCCCACGAGTTCCCCGGCACCGGCGACAACGGCAACGGCATCAACGAGCGCCTACAGGATCAGAGCGAATGGATCAACGTGTTGAAGGGGTGCCAGCGATGCCATCAGGTTGGTAATGAGCGCACACGTCTGGTGCCCGACCTCGACCAGTTCGACTCGACGATCGCCGCCTGGGAGGACCGGACGCAGCGTGGTCAGCGCGGCTCACTGATGAACAGCTTCATCACACAGTTCGGGCGGCGGCGCGGGCTGGAAATGGTGGCGGACTGGAGCGACCGCATCGCGGCCGGGGCCGTGCCTCCGGCACCCCCCCGACCCTCCGGCGTCGAGCGTAACGTGGTGCTGACGATGTGGAACTGGGGCGACAACGTCGCGTTCGTGCACGACGAGATCGCCACCGACAAGCGAAACCCGAGGGTGAACGCGAACGGCCCGATTTATGGCGTCGACATCGGGAATGACTTCCTGCTCATCACCGATACAGAGCAACACCAGTCGACCATGCTCAAGATTCCGCTGCGAGCCGATCGGTCGACGGTGCCATCCATGTTCACGACGGAAGGGTTCGCGCCGTGGCGCGACTTTGGTGAAGAAGCGGTCTGGAATGACCCGGCGAATCCGCACAACCCGATGCTTGATGCGGAGGGACGTGTCTGGCTGACTACACGCGTACAGGCACCTGACAACCCCGCCTGGTGCAAGGAGGGGTCTGACAATCCGTACGCCGAGAACTTCCCGATCAATCGAGCGGGGCGACATACCGGCTACTTCGATCCAGAGGCCCAGAAGTTCGTGTTGATTCACACCTGCTTCGGCACGCATCACCTGCAGTTCGCCGAAGATGACAACGACACGCTCTACTTCAGCGGCGGTGGCCAGGTGGTGGGCTGGTTGGACACGAAGATGTACGACGAGACCGGTGACG
>Ga0315338_1000633_pt1 | contig 68894 bp, 70 predicted proteins | sample ASW8metaG_FD_204518 | JGI IMG/M metagenome (GOLD analysis project Ga0315338, IMG submission 204518) | Ammonia-oxidizing marine archaeal communities from Monterey Bay, California, United States - ASW #8 | ecosystem: Environmental > Aquatic > Marine > Coastal | place: USA: California | collected...
TGAGCAAGCCTTATTGATGCACGCCGCGGTCGCAGAATGTGCGGTCACTGGCGCGCCCGACCCGGAGCGAGGCACCGTTGTGAAGGCGCATATCGTGCTGGCGGAAGAGTTTCGGGGTGATTCTTTTTTGATCAAGCAATTACAGGATCATGTGAAGGCGACGATCGCGCCTTACAAATACCCACGCGCCATCGACTTCATTGATGCCCTTCCCAAAACGCAGACGGGGAAGATTCAACGTTTCAAACTGCACTAGCTTGGTATTAGACTCCTCTGCAATCCGCTATGACCGGGTTACTGTGGGAAGGATTTTGGCATGCGGCAATTTTACGTTTTCATTAAATGCGAGCTGGGTCGAACTTATGACGTAGCAGCCGGGCTGGTCGACAACCTCGATGAAGCGCCGATGGTGCACTCTATTTCCGGGGAATTTGATCTCCTGGCTCAATTCACCCTGGAAGATGACACCGATATCGGCCGTTTCGTGAACCAGAAGGTCCAGACGGTTTCAGGTATCAAAGATACCCAGACGATAATTTGCTTTAACGCCTTCACGCGCGACCGGGGTCTCGGCGACGGCTGACGACGCACACCGTTCATCCCGTAATTGAAAGTTTTGGCCATGCATTTTGGTGTCTTCGACCTGTTCAAAATCGGCGTCGGGCCGTCAAGCTCGCACACAATGGGGCCCATGCTGGCCGCAAAACGGTTTGTTGAGCGCGTCCACACTTCCAACCCGGGAACGGACATTGTTCGCCTGGAAACAGAGCTTTATGGATCTCTTGCTCTGACCGGGCTCGGTCATGGCAGTGATACGGCGGTCCTTCTTGGATTTGAGGGATGTGAGCCGGCACTGGTTGATCCTGATTATATCCCAAAACGGCTAATCCGAATTCGCGCTGAGAACTCTTTGCGACTCGCTGACGGTCAGGAGGTCGTGTTTAAGGAAAAACGCGATCTGCAATTCCGCGGAGATATTCGTCTCCCCTTCCATTCCAATGGCATGAAATTCCGTGCGATCGGCGCCGGAGAAACCCTGCTGTCGGAAGAGATCTGGTATTCAATCGGCGGTGGATTTGTTGTGGATGAGCATGAGGCTGGCCGCAATTCGGCGGCCGATGTTCAGGAAGGCGAACCCTTTCCCTTTGCGTCCGCGGCAGAATTATTGGCCATCGGTGAACGCGAAGGTTTGACAATTCATCGGATCATGTTGGCCAATGAGGCACAGTTTCGCAGCGAACAAGACGTACATGACGGGATTGAGAAAATTTGGGCGACGATGGAAGGCTGCATTGAACGCGGTCTAAAGCAGGAAGGAATATTACCCGGCGGTCTCGGCGTGAAACGTCGCGCGCCGAAACTGTTTCGGGATCTAACGAACAACCCAGTCACCCCAGAAGAGGATCCGCTCGCCGCAATGGACTGGATCAATTTGTGGGCGATGGCGGTCAATGAAGAAAATGCCGCGGGTGGCCGGGTCGTCACGGCTCCCACCAATGGCGCAGCGGGAATCCTGCCGGCGGTCGCGCGCTATTTTGACCATTATCATCGTGATCCGGATGATTATGATGCGTTGCAACGTTTCTTTTTGACCGCGGCCGCGATTGGCTCACTGTATAAGAAGAATGCCTCGATATCCGGCGCGGAGGCAGGTTGTCAGGGTGAAGTGGGAGTGGCCTGCTCAATGGCTGCTGCTGCGCTAGCGGCCGCTATGGGAGCCAGCAATGAGCAAATTGAAGATGCTGCCGAGATTGGCATGGAGCACAATCTTGGTCTGACTTGCGACCCAGTCGGCGGATTAGTCCAAGTGCCTTGTATTGAACGCAATGCGATCGGTGCCATCAAGGCCATCGATGCCGCGCGTCTGGCTATGCGGGCGACGTCAGCCGACATGAAAGTCTCTCTCGACCAGGTGATTGAAACGATGCGTCAGACCGGCGTCGACATGATGGAAAAGTACAAGGAAACCAGCCAGGGTGGGTTGGCCGTCAATGTCGTTGAGTGCTGATCAGGATTCTTCTTCCAACTCTTGAACAGGACGACCTTCTGATAGCGTCTCGGCCCCTGATGTCACGACGCGCTGACCTGCCTCAATATCCCCAGTAATGGCGATGTATCCGTTGTCTCTGACACCGGCTGTCACTGCAACTTGATGCGCAATATTATCGGCATCGACCGTGAAAACTGACGCACCATTTGCGCGCAAAATTACCGAATCATAGGGCGCTGCAAACTGACTTCGTGACATCTCGGCGGGGAATGAGACACGGGCTGCGGACCCAATCACCCAATTGGAACCTGCCAGATCGACACGGACTTCGAAGGTGCGCGAAATGGCGTCACCCACAGGGATAATTGCTCGAATGGGAGCGCGCATTGTTTCGCCGGCACTTGTAGACAGCATGACGTCCTGACCAATCGCTAAAAAAGGCGCAATTGCCACCGGAGCCTGGGCAATGGCTTCCTTGCGTTCTGTGTCCACAAGACGTGCGATTTCCCGTCCGGGAGCCGACAATTCACCAACTTGAATAAGGCGTTCAACCATGCGCCCACCGAAGGGGGCAATAATTTGTGTGCGCTCGAATGCCAATTCGGCGCGTGCCACAGCTGAACGGGCTTCACGACGATCTTGGACAGCGATATCGCGGGCCAATTCGACATCGCGCAGTCGAGTCGTGGCGACGGTGCCATTTGCGGCGAGGCGTGTCAGACGTTCAACTTCGCTGCTCTGGAAATTGGTGTTGGCCGTCACCCGAGCCAGTCGGGCGCGCGCCTCCTCAAGCAGGATACTGGCCTGACGGTTATCCATCTGCGCAATAATCCCGCCGGCTTCGATTCGATCGCCGGGTTCGGCAATAAAAGTAATTCGCCCGGTGGCTTCCGCCGCGATGCGTGCATCATTGCGTGAAACGACGCTGGCGGGTGTGGTGATCGTACGCGCCATATTCCGCTCGACGATTTCCGCCGTTCGGACAATTGCCGGTGGTGGAGCATTCTGAGCGCTGGCGGCAGGGGCCAGGCCCAGGACAAGAACGGATGCGAGGATCGACCGCAGGTTTATCGGGAAATGGGGCATTTTGCTCTCACTCGATTGAGGACGGGTTTTCATCGCTATTCCGCCGGCTGGATAGTGGATTGTGAAAGACGAGAAGCTTGTCGCTTTTCGCCAAGGCGGAGGAGGCATGGAATGAGAATTAGCGTGAACACAAGACTGATGCTCATTCCGCCAACGATCGCCGCAGCCAGTCCGCGATATATCGCGCTGCCAACACCAGGAATGACCAAAAGGGGCAACATGCCAAGCAGGCTGGTCAAAGTGCTCATAAAGATGGGGCGCAAACGCATACGCAGGGCTGTGTCTACCGCGGCACGTCGTGTCATGCCTTCCCGTTCACCCTGGCGAGTTTGATCGACCAGCAGGATGGCGTTGTTGATGACAAGCCCCAGCAGGATGACGAAACCCATCATGGTCAGCATGTCCATGGCCTGCGGCTGGAACAGTCCCACAATCCGCAACATGATCACGCCGCCAACACCCGCGAGTGGCACGGAGACAAGCACCAGCGCCGCATCACTCAATGAGCGGAACATGCCCGCGAGGATGAGGAAGAGGATAACCAGGGCCATGCCCATATTGATCGCCATCGTCGTCAGTCCGCGCTGCAGGCTGTCGGCGCTGCCGCCATAGGTGATGGACCCATCTGCGGGGAGTTCCGCGCGGATCACGGGTTCGACTTCAAGGCGGACGACTTCAAGGATATCTTCGAGGGACTGCCCCTCAGGTTGATTGATATTAATCGTGATTGTCCGGCGACGATTGAGACGTTGGATCGCTCCAATACCCACTTCTTCGCGAACCTCGACCAGATCACCCAGAGGGACAACCGCTCCGGACGGAGTCGCGATTGGAAGACCGGCGAGCTCATCGGGTGTGTCCCATCCTTCCGAGCGCAATATCATATTCATACGGGTATCACCGTCAAAATATTCGCCGATGAATTGCCCATCACCGAGCACTGAAATCATACTGGCGACATTTCTTCGAGCCCAACCGGCTTCCTGGATTCGCCGGTCATTCGGCACCATGGTCAGACGCGGCTGTGTCGCTTGGGGTTGTGGGTTGGCGTTGATATTGACGCCGGGGAAACGTTCTCGAAGTACGCCCAGACCGGCCATGACCGCGCGGGCACGGGCATCGGCATCAGAAGATTGAACATTGATCTGAATATTTCCGCCCTGCCCGAAGCCGCCAAATAAATCGCCCTGCTGGGCGAAGCCCTGGACGTCGGGAATGCCTGAGATGATCTCGTCGCGCACGATGCGCTCCAACTCACCCACCTGACTTTGGTCTTGGACCCGGATACCCGCAGTGGCACCCCCACCACCGGGGAAAGTTCCGAAATAGTAGTTCAGCAAAGCAGGCTCCTGCTCGCCAGACATGTAGGGTTCAAGTCGCTCGATGACCGTTTGCGCCACTTCCTCATCAATCCAATCCATGTTGGAGCCTGGAGGAAATCTGAAAAACGCATCGACCGCATCCCGCTTTACCGGTGGGAATGAGTCGAAATCGGGTCGGATAAATTCAACCGCCAGGAGTGGCACAGCGATAAGGCCGGCAATCGTGCCCATGCGGACTGCCGGGATGTCACTCAGACGCATTATGCGATCGGCAATATGACTCAAAATCGGTTGCGGGCGCGGGACGCCGGTCTCGCGCACGAGATATTTCGCGGCCACCGGGAGGATCGTCACGGCGACGATCAATGAGACAGCCACACCAACGGCAATAGTAATCGCGAGATCGGCAAACATTTGCCCTTCAACATCCCGGACAAAAATCAGCGGCAGGAAGATCGCCACAGTTGTGATGGTCGATGCCAGCAAGGCACCCCAAACCTGGGTCGCTCCCTTTTCCGAGGCGGTATCGCGATCCTCGCCCAATTCCCGGCGGCGAATAATATTTTCCAGGACGATAATGGCTGCGTCCATCACCATTCCGGTTGCGAAGGCCAAACCGGCCAGGGAAATTACGTTGAGCGTCCGGCCCAGCAGGAACAGGACAATCAGGGTTGAGAGCAGACTGACGGGTATCGCCAAGGAGATGATCAGTGTTGCGCGTGGGCGTCGCAGGAACAGCCAAAGGCCGGCGATGGCCAGTGCGATACCCAGGACCAGATTCTGACGCAAAAGGTCGATTGCGCGATTGATAAAGACGGAGGCGTCAAAGGACGGTGCCATGACGAGCTGGCGTTCCTCGAGTAAAGTCTCATTGATGACCGCCACTTCAGCTTTAACGGCATCGAGTGCCGACAAGACGTTCGCCCCCTGCTGGCGACGCACTTCAATGCCCAGTGCTGGGTTGCCGTTCTGGTAGGTGAAATTGGTGCGTTCGCCATAGGCGATTTCGACAGTTGCGACATCGCGCAACAATACCGGTGCGCCATTTCGCCAGACTACGACGAGTTCATCCAATTCCTGCGGATCAAACTCTCCCTCAAAACGCATCTGGTAAGACCGGCGGCCGATTTCGGCATTACCGCCTGACACATCCTGATTATTGACAATGGCTCCGGATATTTGTGGCAGGGTCACACCCAGAGCAGCGGCTCGATAGGGATCGACGGTAATCTGCAGCTCTTCAGGACGCTGACCCCAACCGATCTGAACACTGGCCACACCCGGTATCGCTTCAATGCGCGGGACAATCACGTCCTGAACGTAGCTGGTGTAGTCGTGGATTTCGTTCGGATTGCCTGGCACGGCCTGCAGGAAGAACCAGATCAGACTTTGTTGAGCATCACCGCCAAAGCTTCCGATATTCGGTCCGACAGCATCGCGAGGCAGAGGTGGCACCTGGGAGAGGCGATTGGAAATATCAATCGCGGTCTGGGTCATGTCTGTTTCGAGCGCGAAGGTCAGATTGATGAAGGATGAGCCCTCACCCACAAACACTCGAATTTCCTCCAAACCCGGTAGGCCGGCCAGGGCTTGCTCCTGCGGTTCAACGATCTCGGATTCCATCTCCAGAGGAGATGCCGATCGCCAGAATGTGGCGATATTGACCGACGGTCTTTCCGTGTCGGGGAAAAGCTGGATCGGGAGTTTGCTGAACGCCATCAGGCCGATCAGGACGATCATAGCGACGCCAACAAATACGGCGGCCGGGTTATTTAGGGATAATCGTGTCAATGGCATGCTGGTCTCCTCGCATGCCCTAGGTATCAGTTCGTTTTGGCCACAGGATTACACCTTGCTAAATCCGCTCACATGACAGTGAGGTGGCTTAACTTTGGTAATGTAGTTCACGAAAACGTGTGGTCACACGCGTTTGGATTCAGGAGCGAACGGGCTGAGGCCCAACCATTGCTGCATATTATTCGCTAGGGACGGATCGCCATCAAGCGCGAGCCGATTGGCGCCTATTTCGTCATTGATGCTGGATAACCCCATCCAAACGGATGTCATGCTCCGCAAATCAGTCTCGACAAGCAAGTCCACATCGAAGCCCGGATTGACTGAGCAGAGATCCACCTCGCCTTCGGATTCGACAATCAACCACCAGTGTCGCTGACCAGCCGTGAGGTCTGTGTAGTCAAACTGGATGACTTGGCGAGTGGAGCTTAAGGCTCGAAGCTGGAGCGAGCGCCGCATATCCCACATCAACAAGCCCGCATCCAGATTGTCCAGTGTTGGCTGGGTCTCGACCCACCGCTGGCCCCACACTCCGATACTTTCCACAACTGGCCGCAAATCTCGTCCAGAAGCGGTTAGGCAATACTCATGGACACCCGTGGTGTTTTCCGAAGCCCGCCGCTCAAGAATACCGGCCGCCTCAAGCTCTTTGAGGCGCCGTGAAAGCAGCGCCGTCGACATTCTGGGGACCCCACGGCGCAGGTCGCCAAATCGTTTTGATCCGGCAATCAGTTCCCGAAGCAAGACGACAGTCCATCGTGTGCAAAGAATTTCCGCAGCCATCGCGACGGGACAAAACTGCTTATAGCCAGCGTGCGACATGATACTTTCTCTTCGTTGAATGAGTCAGGGTTGGTTCACTTTGTGAACTGGTCCGCCTGCAAAAGCTATATTACCATCGTGGGCATCGGAACTATTTTGGGGATAAGATATTGACCACATCACTTTTTGAACGCCTTGGCGGCGTTGAGGGAATTACGAGTATCGCCAACGATCTGGTGGACAATCATTTAGCCAATCCGCTTATTGGAACACGCTTTGCCCCGATGGATCCGGCGGCTCTAAAAAATGGCGCAGCAACCTTTTTCATCGCTGGCTCAGGCGGACCCAGCGACGCTTATAAGGGCAAGGATATGACGTCCGTTCATGCCAATATGAATGTCACTGGAGCCGAAATTCTGGCGGCAATGGACGATGCTATGAATGCGCTCGATTCCAACAATGTCGGACAGCGTGAAAAAGAAGAAGTACTCTTCATTTTATTCAGCCTGAAAGACGAAATTATCGCAAAATAGACCGAAACAATTGACGACTAGAAAAGGGGCGAGCCGGCTGGCCCGCCTCTTTTATTTTACCTGCCGAAGCGAGATCAGGCTGGCTCGTGTGACAGCAAGCTGCCGGAAACCGAATATTTGGCCTGCGTGAGCTCGGCGATGGTTTCAAGTGTCACATCCGGTGCCAATTCGATCAGCTCCAGCGATCCATCTTTCACATCAAAGACCCCCAATGTGGTGATGATTCTGTGCACGCATTTTTGGCCGGTCAGGGGCAAGGTGCATTCGTTCAACAGTTTGGGCTCACCGCGTTTATTGGCGTGATCCATAATCACAACGACGCGTTTGACGCCGGCAACCAAATCCATCGCGCCCCCCATACCTTTGACGAGCTTTCCTGGAATCATCCAATTGGCGATATCGCCCGTCTCGGAGACCTCCATCGCGCCAAGAATGGACAGATCAATATGGCCCCCCCGGATCATGCCGAAACTGTCGGCAGATGAAAAATAACTCGTCCGTCGCAATTCGGTAATCGTTTGCTTTCCGGCATTGATCAGGTCGGCATCTACATCCTCATCAAAGGGAAATGGTCCCATCCCCAACATGCCATTTTCCGACTGCAAGGTGACATCGATGTCTTCTGAAATATGGTTGGCAACCAGGGTTGGAATACCAATACCCAGATTGACGTAGAATCCGTCTTCGAGTTCCTGCGCGGCGCGTCTCGCCATATCATCACGTGTCCAGGCCATTATGCATCCTCCCTTTCAGTGATGGTTCGTTGTTCGATCCGTTTTTCGAATTCGCCGACGAACAGGCGCTGTACGAAAATACCGGGTGTGTGGATTTCATCGGGTTCCAACTCGCCCTGCCCGACCAATTCCTCGACTTCGGCGATTGTTACCTTGCCGGCGGTCGCCATCATGGGGTTGAAATTGCGCGCGGTCTTGCGGAAGACCAAATTGCCTTGAGGGTCGGCTTTCCATGCTTTGACGATGGAAACATCCGCCTTGAGGCCGGTTTCCATAATATAGGTTTCGCCATCGAAATCACGCGCTTCCTTGCCATCGGCAATGACGGTACCGACGCCGGTCTTGACGTAGAATCCCGGGATGCCTGCGCCGCCCGCGCGAATACGTTCGGCGAGGGTGCCCTGCGGATTAAATTCAAGTTCCAGCTCACCGGAGAGGAATTGGCGTTCAAATTCCTTGTTTTCACCGACATAGGAGGAAATCATTTTCTTGATTTGCTTGGCATCGAGCAAAATCCCAAGGCCGAAACCATCGACGCCACAATTATTGGAAATCACGGTCAGCTGTTTCACGCCGGTTTCGTGCAGAGCTGCAATGCTGTTTTCCGGAATGCCGCAGAGGCCGAACCCGCCGGCCATCAGTGTCATTCCGTCAAAGACCAAGCCATCCAGGGCGGTCTTGGCGTCAGGAAATACCTTTTTCATGCAATCCTCTGTCGATCTGGGTCGACGCAAATTACGCCGCCTACTCAATTGCTGATGCTCTGTCTTGGTCGGAGCCACGCCGCGCCCTTGATCTTGAGCGCCCAGGCTCATCCGAAAAACACCGCGTCTGCAGACCAATAAATCCACAGATGCAAGACCACAAGGCCTGCAAGTGAGCCGCGGATGTCAAAAGCCGCACGGTCGATAGATTTGATGATAAATCCTGATGAGAATCCGAACCCATCAACGAGGCTCACAATGACGGCGGTCGCGGCTCGAGTGCGTCTGGGCGACCGTGGTATTTCCGCCGGCAGTGCTCCGTTAGACTGCGGTTTGCTTGCAGACGTCTGTGCGGCGCGAATCTGTTAGGTCTGCTCGGTGATTTTGGAAGGAATTCAGGCATGTCATTTTCCAAGGCGGTCGATCTGCTCAATCTGGCCCGGATGGCGACGGGATATGTGGGGGTTTCGCTCGTCGAGATAGAAGCTGAATTTGATTGCGTTCGTCGAACAGCACAGCGGATGACGGATGCGTTGGTGCGAACTTTTCCTGATACGGAAGACTATTTTGATACAGACGGGATCAAAAGATGGAGGGTTCCAAGGCGCAAAGTTGCTGAATTTTTTGCACCTGATGCCGAACAAATCGCCACACTGGATATGGCCTCCGATCTGCTCGCCAAACAGGGATTGCGACGCGAGGAAAATCAATTGCGCTCCTTGCGCTCGACCTTGAACATTCTGACGTCAGATGGCGCGAGAACGCGCGTTGAGGCCGATAGCGAAGCGTTACTGGTTGCCATGGGGCATGCCGCCCGCCCCGGACCGAGGCCTGCGAGCGATGCCCGGGTGGATGAACAAATTGCACTTGCGCTTAAAGGGCCATTTCAACTCTCGATTCTGTATCGGAGTCGCACCGATAATGAGGCAAAATGGCGCCAGGTTTCACCCTACGGACTGCTCCTCGGTGAGCGTCGTTATCTGATCGCGCAGGATACGGCGCGGGATGATGACCGGCTTCGTCACTATCGGGTCGAAGACATCCAGAATGCGAAGGTCACCGAGGCGTGGTTCGCCATCCCTGAAGATTTTGATCTTGATGCCTATTCACGTCGCGCATTTGGCGTTTTTCAGGATGACAGAGAATTTTCCGAAATTGTGTGGAAATTTACACCTGAAGCCGCCCAGCACGCGGCCCGGTTTCGGTTTCATCCCGATCAACGCACACACATCGAGGATGATGGGAGTCTGATTGTACGATTTTCAGCCTGTGGACATCTTGAAATGTGCTGGCATCTTTACGCCTGGGGTGACCAGGTCCAGGTTCTCGCCCCGCAGGCACTCGCGGACTTGGTGGCCAACAATCGACGAAGCGATTTTCCGAGCCTCCCCTAGCGAATACCAACGCGGACTGCCTCAGCACCCATCCATGCTGGCATCGAATGCCCGTCAGCCGCGCTCATCGCGAGACGATAGCCTTTATTCAGATACCGGCATACCGAGCGAAGATCTTCGACATGGAGGCAGCTGAGATTGTCGGTCGGATGTTGCATCCGGAAATACCCATCGCGAAACATGTGAGGCGCCAGGTTTCTTCGTGTGCCGGCTGCCCCTTCGATGATAGCGTTGATTGCGATTGCCATGGTGAAACTCCATCCGTTCAACTGTGATGAATTCACTATGGCGCTCGGGGTGGACAAAATTAGTCACCCCCTGAAATTGCCTTACAGTCGCCCAAAAAATGAAACGCCAGACGTTGGGGGCGTCTGGCGTTTCGGGGCTTATCGTATTGGTACAGAGCCAGCGAACTTGCGAGGGACTGTAGCGTCCGCTGATCTCGAATATGACTATGGTCGTTAGGCACTGAACCCAACATGAACGACGTTCAGGAACCAGATTTCATCGCACGTCTGTTTATAATTGCTTGATATTTATTGGTTAAAAATATGAGCGAAAGGATTACTAAGATGTGCGGACGTCCAGCTCGACGGACGACATCTGGTAACCGCTTATAATCAGCCACTTGGGCGAATAGGATGGAGCTCGCTTGACCGCGTCACAGGGCAAAGTGTTTGATCAGGACTTGATCAACCAGAGATGCGATGCGCATGTCCGTTATCTGGCAGGGCGATCCGAGGGATTCCTGGCAGATTTTCGCGATCAAACGCTGAGTGGTCTCGCACTGAAAAACCGGAACCTTTCTGACTCTCTCATGTCGGGTGCACAGCTCGATGGGTGTGATCTTTCAGGCAGTGACTTTACCGACGCTGATCTATCCGGCGCCAACCTTGCGGGCGCGAATATGGCGGGATGTATCTTTCTTCGAACGGATCTACGGGGCTGCGATCTATCGGATGCGAATCTGATTGCCTGCGATTTTACCGATGCGGATTTCCGTGAATTGGCGATCACCCCTAATTTGGCGTTTGTTGCACCTGAAGAGGGCGACGCGGAAGATGATGCCTCGATCATAGTTCGACTACAGCAACTTCATGCCAAGGTGAAAACCACGGTTCTGGATCGCGCCAATTTATCTGGTAGCAAGCTGGCCTATGCCCGGCTGGGTGCCGTCAGTGCCAAATCTGCTATTTTTGATGATGCGAGCTTGCTGAATACCCGGCTAAACCGCTCTCAAATAAGCGATGCCCGATTCTGTAATGCGATGATTGTTGGCGGCGACTTTTCAGGTGCCGACTTGTCGTCTGCGGATTTGCGCGGGTGTGATCGAGACAGTGCCAAGTTTGAGCACGCGAAAACGGATGGCATGCTGACGGGACCTATGCCGGACGTTACTGCCGAGTTTAAGCCGGCCACTTTGCTTGCCAGTCGAGAATTGGAAAAGCGCATCAGGAACCACCAAAAACTTTGCCGCAGTCATGGCAAGGAAGGTGAACCGGTGTCCTTTGATGGTATTGATTTGCGTGAATTAGAAGATTTGGAAGGTGCATCGCTGACAGCCTTTCATGGCGTAGGGGCAAACCTTTCTGGAATGAATTTGGAGGGAGCCGAGTTGCAGGGTGCAGTGCTCCGTGGCGCGGATCTGCGAGGAACCCGACTTGTCAACGCAGATTTACGCGGAGCCGATTTATCCGGAGCCCATCTTAATCACGCTGATTTGCGCGGCGCGCGTCTAGATCCGCTTATACTTGGCGGAAATCGTGAATTCCCCGTGACGCTAACAAATGCAATAGGTCGCTATATTGATTGCCGTGATGCCAATTTACAAAATGCAAATTTGGACGGCGCAGATTTTTCCTATGGCCGGTTCGGCAACACGGTTTTGCAGGGTGTAGATTTAGACACGACGCGTATGGACAATGTGTTTCGCGACTAGGCTCGACATGGCCATAGAGCTAGCCAAGGCCCCAATCAGATAAAACCGCCTTTGTGTGCGCGCCTGGAGTTGGCGCGGGCCCCTGGATTGCACCCGGCGTTCGAGAAAACCGTGGTGCGGGGGCTGCCTGTCGCACGCCGTCATGGGTTTCGTATATTTCACGATCCTGCATATGTGGGTGGTTCGCAGATTCTTCGTAATTGAGAACAGGCGCAAAACAAACATCCGTGCCCTCTAGCAAGCCACACCATTGATCACGTGTCTTCGCCCGAAAGATTGATTCGAACATTTGACGCGTTTCGGACCAGTTCTTTCCAGACCAATCGGCTGGGTAAAGATCTGCGTCAACGCCAATTTTTTCGCATAAAAGCGCATAAAATTCAGGTTCGATCGGACCGATTGAAATGTGCTTGCCGTCAGAACACTCATACACACCATAAAAATGAGAGGCCCCGTCGAGAAGATTATTGCTCCGCGACGTATTCCAAAGGCCGTAGGCTGCCAATTGATGTTGGGAGGCCATTAATGAGGTTGCACCGTCAACAATGGCGGCATCGACCACCTGCCCCTCACCCGTGGACCGCGCATGTGTGAGCGCGGCCAATACGCCGAATGCGAGATACATCGCACCGCCGCCAAAATCTCCGACGAGATTGAGCGGTGGTACAGGGGAAGATTGCGTGCCAATCGCATGCAACGCACCGGTCAAGGCGATATAATTGATGTCGTGGCCAGCGGAGTGTGCCAGGGGGCCATATTGTCCCCATCCCGTCATACGCCCGTAGACCAGGGCCGGATTGGCCTGAAACGCCGTATCGGGTCCGAGACCCAGTCTCTCCATGACGCCTGGACGATAACCCTCCAGCAAAATGTCGGTTTTCCCGATCAACGCCACGGCAGTGCGGTGATCTTGCTCATCCTTGAGATTAAGAGCGACAGAGCGCCTCCCGCGCGCGAGAATGTCGGCCGCACCGCCGCCGGCAGCGCCGGGCCGATCAATCCGCACCACATCACAACCCATATCAGCGAGCATCATAGCGCAAAATGGGGCCGGCCCGAGACCGACAAATTCCAGCACTTTAACGCCTTTTAGAGGTCCTTGGGGTTTCATGTAGCCAGCCTCGCGAATCACAATTGATGAAGCGTGGCATTTGTAGGCATCCCGTGAAACGGGAATGCGCTGAAAGGCGCAAGGGGGCGTAATGAGTCGTTTGCTGGATGTGCTTGTTTTTGGGTCGGTTGATAAGGCCGAGATCTTGGCGGAACAATTGCGGGATCACGGGATTCAGTGCCGCGCAATCCGTCGCGATTCACCGCCCGCACAGAATAAAAAGTTTTGGTCGGCGGGAATTGTCATCGCGGAAAATGCCCAGGATGTTGACGCGGGTATCGAAGCGCTTGTCCGGTTCTGTGGTGTGCGTATTCCGCATATTGTGCTGTGTCCGGATGCGGTTCCGGGAAGTCCGCTTATAGACGCGGTGATCCGCGGCCCAGCACCCGCGATACAGGTCGCATCACGCGTACGATCCCTGTCCCGTCTGCATTCCATGGAGGTGGTCGCTGATCGGCGAACAGAGGTCACCCGTTTGTATGGCGAGCGGGCGGCGCGGCAAGAGCGGACAATTCCGCCACATTCAGTTTTATATGTCGGGGACGCGTCGCCACGATTCATGGCCCTACAACATGCTCTGGCCAATGCTGACACGGAAATCATTGCCGCTTTTTCAAGCTATTCCGCTTTCGACTATCTGCATGAGCGGCCGTTCGATGCCGTTGTTCTGAATGCATTAAACGGAGGTGATACCGCTTTCACGATTAGTTCTGCGATGCGGCGAAATGCGCGCCTCTACCACACACCAGTTTTGTTGTTATCGGATGCTGTGGACCAAACTATCATTGAAGAAGCCTTTGCTCGCGGTGTGTCGGATATCTTGCCTTACGACGCCGGTGATGACGAAATACGTGACCGAATTCTGTCTCTAGCGGCTGAACGTCGTCGAAGACGCGAGGCCAAGGCAAGCTTGGAATTTTGCCGCGATCCACGAACTCTGGACGTTGAAACAGGTTTGTTTCATGCAGGCTTTATTACCTCTCACATCCAAAATTTATTGCACGCATCGACGCGTGACAATTTTACCTTCAGCTTGTGCGTCCTTGACGTAATTGCTCCAGATGGTCGTGATCGACCGGACGATGTTTCTGCGGAGAAGGCCCGACGTCAGTTTGCGGCGATGCTCCGGCACTTGCTTCGCACTGAAGATGCGGCGGCCAGATTGAGCGGCAATACATTCGTGGCGGTTCTTCCATTCACCGATCGCGCAGGTGTGGATTGTGTTGCGGCGCGTATTTCCGCAATTGCGGAATGCACGGCCTTTGAGAGCGAAGATCCACTGAAACCCTTCCGCCTTAGCGTGGTCTCCACGGCCATCGAGGCGGCGGGTGACGAAACGGCTGAGGCCTTTCTTGAGCGTGCTATCCAGATCGTGAGAATGACTCCAAACGTGACAGCCTAGGCGTCTGCGGTCTGTTTCTCTCGAGCCTTCTCGGCGATTTGAGCCAATGGGCCCATAGCGCGTTCAATGGCCCGCAAACGGTCATCGGGATCATCCCATTGCACACGCAGAACAAGCTTGTGATCCGGTCTCACTTTGAACAGCGCTTGATTGAGTGAGATATGCTCGACCAGTCCGCGCGGATCTATGAATTTATTGCCACGTAAATTGATCACAGCCCCCTTCGGGCCGGCGTCGATTTTCTCAATACCAGCAGTTTTACAGAGCGCCTTAACGGACATAACGCGCATCAAAGTTTCCACCTCACCCGGAAGTGGGCCAAACCGGTCGATCAGCTCCGCAGCAAAAGCTTCGCGGGCCGTCTTGTCGTCGAGGCCAGACAGGCGTCGATAGAGCTGCAGCCGCACATCGAGGTCCGGTACGTAATAGTCTGGAATCAGAACAGAGCCGCCGGCATTGATTTGTGGCGACCAGTCGAGATTATCATCGTCGTCATCATGATCACCTCGCAGCGATGCGACCGCCTCTTCGAGCATAGATTGATACAGTTCCACACCCACGTCCTTGATATGCCCGGATTGTTCTTCGCCAAGCATATTTCCTCCGCCTCGTTGGTCCAGATCGTGGGAGGCGAGATTGAATCCGGCTCCAAGGGAGTCCAGTGATTGCAGGACTTTGAGACGTTTTTCTGCGCTGTCGGTAATCTTACGGTGGGCAGGGATTGTCATATAGGCGTAGGCCCGTGTCTTAGACCGCCCGACGCGCCCTCGAATCTGATAGAGCTGTGACAATCCAAACCGGTCAGCCCGGTGAACGATCAACGTATTGGCCGTCGGTATATCGATGCCGGATTCGACGATCGTTGTTGATAACAAGACGTCGTACCGTCCCTCATAAAAAGCGGTCATGATATCTTCGAGGCGCCCGGGTGCCATTTGGCCATTTGCAGTGACAAAGCTGACCTCGGGAACGTGATCACGGAGGAATTTTGCTGTGTCCTCCAAATCGCTGACACGCGGCACGACAAAGAAGGCCTGACCGCCACGATATTTTTCGCGCAACAGGGCCTCTCGGATCGTCACCTGGTCGAAGGCGGAAACATAGGTTCGGATCGCCAGTCGATCCACGGGTGGCGTGGCTATGATCGATAAATCACGAATGCCTGTCAGGGCCAGCTGTAAGGTCCGTGGTATTGGCGTCGCGGTCAGTGTGAGGACATGGACATCGGCGCGCAGGTCCTTAAGGCGTTCCTTGTGCTTTACTCCGAAATGCTGCTCCTCATCGACAATAAGTAGCCCCAAATCCTTAAACTTGACCGAGGACGAAAGCAGTGCGTGCGTACCGATGAGAATTTCAATGCGCCCGTCACGAACACCATCCTTAACGGTTGAGGCCTCTTTGCTGCCGACCAATCGCGACAAATGCCCGATTTTGACCGGCCACCCTCGAAAACGTTCACAGAATGTCTTGTAGTGTTGTCGGGCAAGCAGGGTCGTAGGCGCAACGACCGCGATTTGCTTCCCGGTCATTGCGACGATAAATGCGGCCCGAAGGGCGACCTCGGTTTTGCCGAAACCAACGTCGCCGCAAATAAGCCTGTCCATCGGTCGCCCCCGAGACAGATCACCCAATACATCCTCGACGGCGTTGAGTTGATCGTCTGTCTCCGCGTACGGAAAGCTGGCACAAAATTCGTCGTAAACGCCACTATCGGGCGCTATTGGGTCAGCAACTCTCGACAGGCGTTTAGCGGCAATCTTGATCAATTGCTCGGCCATATCCTTGAGCCGCTTCTTCGCCTTGGCCTTGCGGGCCTGCCAGGCAACACCGCCGAGTTTGTCCAGCTGTGCGGTTTCGGAATCGGAACCGTAGCGCGACAGCAGTTCAATATTCTCAACCGGAAGATAGAGTTTTGATCCGCCCGAATATTCTAGCTCAATGCAGTCATGAGGCGCGTCCTGAACGGGCAAGGTTTGGAGGCCCAGGAACCGGCCCAGACCATGATCCGCGTGTATTACCAAGTCACCAACAGATAGACTGCCGGCCTCAACTATTACGTTCGCGCTATTTTTGCGTCGCCGTGGCCTTGTCAACCGGTCGCCGAGGATGTCTTGCTCGGATAACACTGCCAGTGCATCGGTCTCAAAACCGCGTTCCAGTGGCAAGACGGCCCGAATGATTGTTCTGGCCGGGTTGCCGACAGCCTCCTTCCAGGTTTCCGCGAGACTGATTTTTGCGACGCCGTGATCTTCCAAGACACCTGCGAGACGCTCCGATGCGCCTCCTGTCCAGGACGCCAGCACAACCCGCTTCCCTGATTTTAGCAACGCCTGCAGATGCGACGCAGCGGCATCGAACACATTGGTATTTTCAGCGGTGCGCTCAGCAGCGAAAATACGACCTTGCTTGCCTTCGACGTCAATGACCGATGGCCCGGGCTCACGAAAACTTGTGTATCGCCGCACCGGGCGATTTTCGAGGAGCGTTTTCCAGTCTGACAGACCAATATAGAGCTGGTTGGGTGCCAACGCTTTGTAGGCCGGTGCGGACAGGCTGGATTTGTGTGACACCGCGCCCGCCGCCTTCCGCGCGTCGAAATAGTCGGCGATCTGCTTTTGTCGCTCTTCCAGGGCTTCATCACACAAAGGATCGAACGAAATCAGCGCGTCATCGCCGAAATAATCAAATGGCGTCGCCAAGCGATCGTGGAACAGGGGCAACCAGTGTTCAACGCCGGCCGGTCGTGCTCCAGCGCTAACACTGTCATAAACCGGGTCATCGCCACGCGTGGCACCGAAGGCCTTTACAAAGCCGGAACGAAACCGCGAGATGCTGTCAGCGTCGAGCAACACCTCACTAACGGGGGTAAATTCCACCGCATTCAGCTGCCGGAGTGTGCGTTGTGTTTCAGCATCAAAAGCGCGAATGGACTCAAGCGTATCACCAAAGAAATCGAGCCGCACCGGTTCTTCCGAACTTGGCGGATAAACATCAATGACGCCTCCCCGAATGGCGAAATCACCCGGCTCCATGACGGTTGCTGTTCGAGCATAACCGTTCGTCGCGAAATGCAATTTGAGGGCTTCTACATCGACCGTACTGCCCGGCCGTGCACTGAATCCCGCTTGCATCATCAGGCTTCGCGGTGGGCATTTTTGGGCGACGGCATTGACCGTCGTTATAACTATGAGGGTCGAATTGCCTTCGTAGGATGCCAATTTGGCCAAGGTCGCAGCACGACGCGCCGCAACGCGGGGGGATGGTGATATGCGGTCATAAGGCTGGCAATCCCAGGCCGGTAGTCGAATGACCTCAAGATCGGGGGCAAAAAAATCAATCGCTGCACGAAAGGCGGCAGCACGGCTATCATCGCGAGCCACGAAAACGTGGATACCGCCGCGATGCCGTGCGGCATCAGTAAAAACGAGCGCATCGAGACCTTCAGGCGCACCACAAACGGTTGCGGATCCCTTGGCACGGGCAATCATCTCACTGTCGAACATCAAAAACCTGTCTATAGCGTTTTAGCGGTTGGGTCCGTCACCGGTCCCGGCAAAGCTGTCGATCCGAAACGCTTTCAGAGCGGTCATAACCGGTCCGCAAAATTCCCTTGGTGTTTCAATTGTGCCGATGATCCAGCCATAGGAATCCTGGTCTGGCTGGTCCAGCAGACGTTCAAATTCCTCAACCCCCTGAGCGGGCAGTGAGTCGAGATGAAGGTCAGCAAAGCGACCCAGGATTAGATCGGCTTCCTTGAAGCCCCGGCGCCAGGCACGGATACGAAGTTTTTTTCGCTGAATTTCGAGTGTATCGGTCATATCACCGCATATAGTCTGCCGGAGGGCCCGCGTCGACCGCTGGCTCTCACCCGACTTCTTGATAAGATGATCCGTGATGCGCCCCGAGATACTCTTCCCACTCTTCAACGATGTGACGGCCCTGCCAGGGATCGGCCCGCGTCTGGCTGTGCTACTGGGAAAATTGACCGGACCATTAGTGAAAGACGTTTTATTTCACCCGCCGGTCGGTTTGATCGACCGCAGTTTGAGAACCACCATCGCGGATGCGGTCGCCGGCGAAATCAACACCATTTCCGCGCGAGTGGACAAGCACATTTCCGGGGACACGCAGCGCGCGCCTTATAAAATCCGAATGTATGACGATACGGGTTTCTTGCATTTGGTCTTCTTTCATCAACGCGGTGACTTTTTGAAAAAACAGTTCCCGGTGGATCAAATAAGGGTCATTTCCGGGCGCGTGGAAAATTTTGGATCCGAATTCCAAATCGTGCACCCGGATCTCAATCTGACGGTCGAACAAGCCGAGACGATGCCCGCGCAGGAGCCGGTCTATCCGTTAACGGGCGGGTTGAGTGGCAAAGTTATGCGCAAAGCGGTTTCAGCGGCGCTGAACCTCCTGCCAGTCCTGCCAGAATGGCATGATGAGACCCTGCTTAAGGATCGCAAATGGCCGAGCTTTGACGTGGCTGTCCGAGGTCTTCACCAGCCAGAATCAAGTTATCAAATGGAACCCGATCAACCGATCCGGTCGCGCCTTGCCTTTGACGAATTGTATGCGCGCCAACTCGCCCTTCAACTGGTTCGCGCGCGTCGAAAGGCAAAGCCAGGGCGGCGTCTTGACGGCGACCCACAATGCGTCGAACGCGTTCTCGCATTGGCCCCCTTCGAACCGACTGGCGCGCAAAGACGGTGCTTCGAGGAAATTCGCGATGACTTGAAATCGACCGCCCGTATGACCCGACTTCTTCACGGGGATGTGGGAGCGGGTAAGACTTTCGTCGCCGCCCTCGCCGCCGCCCAGGCCGCTGGAGCCGGGGTGCAGACAGCGATCATGGCTCCCACTGAAATACTCGCCCGACAACATGCGGTAACGCTGAACCAGCTTCTCCCGCCTGCCGGATTGAAGGTTGTTGTGTTGACAGGGCGAGATAAGGGGAAGGCCCGCAAAGCTTTGCTGGAAGCCATGGCAGATGGCAGCGCCGATGTGATTTGTGGGACGCATGCTTTGTTCCAGGACGATGTCGTCTTCCATGATCTGGGTTTCGTCGTGATCGATGAACAACATAGATTTGGTGTCTCTGATCGGATGAAGCTCACCGGAAAGGGCCGTACCCCCGACACATTGGTGATGACGGCGACGCCAATTCCGAGAACGTTATCGCTCGCCGTCTATGGCGATCTCGACATTTCCCGACTCGATGAGAAACCTGCCGGGCGCATACCGCCAGTCACGCGTTTGATCCCGATGGAGCGGCTGGATGAAGTTGTCGCCGGCGTGCAACGCGCGATTGATGGGGGAAATCGTGTTTATTGGGTATGTCCACTCGTTGAGGAATCTGAGCTGTCCGAACTGACTGCGGCAGAGGATCGATGTCGGCATTTGCGCGCGGCTCTGGGTGAGCAGCGTGTTGGCCTTGTGCATGGTCGAATGAAGGCCACTGAAAAGGAAGACACCGCCACTGCATTTCGGAATGGAGACATGGATGTTTTGGTTGCCACCACCGTAATTGAGGTGGGGATAGATTCACCCGATGCCACCGTGATGATTATCGAACACGCGGAAAGATTTGGTCTGGCACAATTGCATCAATTACGCGGTCGCGTTGGTCGGGGCGACAAACCATCTTCCTGCCTGCTTCTTTATCGCGGCCCGCTTGGCGAAACGTCCAAGGCACGCCTGGAAATGATGCGCGAGACGGATGACGGATTCGCCCTTGCGGAAGAAGACTGGCGCCTGCGGGGCGCTGGCGACCCCCTTGGCCTGCGCCAGAGCGGCTTGCCGGACTTTAAACTCGTCGATATCGAGGCGCATGGCGACCTGATCGCCATGGCCAATGATGCAGCGCGATTGTGCGTTAGTCGGGATCCGGAATTGACCGGTGACAAGGGTGATGCCTTGCGGATTCTGTTGTATTTATTTGAACAGGACAGAGGCGTGCGACTTCTCAAATCAGGTTAGAGCCTCTATTCGTCGGTTTTCGAAATAACCTCTTCCGGGAGTGTTTCCTGGACGTCGATGGGCAATTTATCGGGCGTCACCATTCCGAAGGAGATGATCAGCTTGGCGGCTTCCTCGACGTCCATCGCAACAGGAATGGTGTTGACCCGCGGCGTATAGATCAAAAAACCTGACGTCGGGTTGGGCGTTGTTGGGACGAAGAGCGCGATGACGTCTTCGGAAATTTTTTCTTTGAGGGGCTGATTGCCATCCGCAGTGACAAAGGCAACGACATACAAGCCCTTCATCGGATACTCGATCAAGACCACTTCCTTAAAGGAGTTGGCTTTTCCGGAAAACACTGTTTCCACGATTTGTTTAAGAGCGCTGTAGATATTGCGGACCAGCGGTACACCCTCAAAGATGCTCTCCCCGTAAGAAATCAAAGTCCGGCCGAAGAAATTGGCGGCCAACGCCCCCAATAAAGTCAGAAGCAGGACGGCGATCAACACGCCGAGCCCGGGAATTGTGAAATCGCCCGGCAGATAAGTTTCCGGATTAAATGATACCGGAATGAGAGGTTTGACCACCCGATCCACGAATCCAACGAAGGAAATGATCAGCAATACCGTTACACCCACAGGTGTTGCGATAACGATTCCGGTCAAAAAACTATTACGAAGCCAGCGAAACATATCTCTCCCAAACGCATGGTGTTTTGTGTGCGTGCAGTACAATTGTCCCCCAACTGTGGTTACAATACGTGAATAGCACTGGCTCGCCAATCGGTTGCACTGTAGTCAAAACGTGAGAATGCTGTGTTGATTCCGGAATGGAGATAATGTGACCCCGTTTTCTATTGCTTCGCGCGTCGCCGTGTTGATCGGTGTTGTCCTATTGGCCATTTCCGGAATGGGCGGGTGGCTTCTGCGCGATCAAATATATCAGACATTTCAGGACCCTGGTGAGCCATATCAAACCTATGCTCCACCCGATGGTGCGGATTATGGCACCGATGAAGGTTGGTTTGTTCGGGGCGCTCCTGATACGGAAATGGGGGCCGCGACGTTTTTCATACACCCCACCACCTATTCAGGGGGATCCAATTGGAATGCCGAATTGGACAAGGAAAGCGCGATAAACGCCGTCAATTTAATTTCATTGCCAAATTACGCGGGCCCATTTGAGTCGAGCTCCGCACTGTTTGCCCCTCGCTATCGGCAGGCGGCCCTTTATGCGTTTATGAACAATCGTGAGGATGGCGTACTGGCGCGCCGGTTTGCCTATAAAGATGTTGAGCAAGCTTTCGATGCTTTTCTCGCCGAAATTGGTGAGGAGCGCCCGATAATCTTGGTCGGCGTTGGTCAGGGCGGCCTGCATGCTCTGGGCCTCCTGATGAACCGATTTGCGGGTAATGAGGATCTTACCGCGCGCCTGGTGACGGCGTATCTTTTGGAAACACCGGTTCCGCTGGATTTATTCACCGGTCCATTGCTCAGCATTCCGCCGTGTGAAACCGACCTGGATATTCGCTGTGTCAATTCCTTCTCGGCCGTTCTGCCCAGTGAAGAACGGCGCATCCGCATCCTGACCGAACGAACCATGAGTTGGAGCCCGGAGGGCGAACTGGCCTTTGTCGAAGGGCGCGGCTTGTTGTGCGTCAACCCGATCCTGTCTGCGCGGACGACTGAATATGCATCGAGCCGGCAGCATCGCGGAGGCGTCGCTGCGGAGGGTTTCACGTCTGACAGCATGCCTGTACCGATACCCGCACAGACGGGGGCCCAATGCACCGACGGTCTATTGATGACGGAACGCCCGCGCGCGTCTTCACTGCGTCGACCGTCCCGTTTGGCCGAAGATTATCGCGAGCCGCCGTTCAATCTATTCTATGAAGATCTCCGCCTTGATGCGGCAAGGCGCGCAGAAACATTGCTCGAGATCCTCGTAGAGGAACGACGCTGGGCTCCCGAATTAGATGCGCCCGAAGATGTGCGTGAAGCCCCGGTCACTCCAATTCCGGATCGTCGCGAATACTAGGTCACAGGCCCTTGGTCAGAGCGTCATAGGCCAGCAGATCCGAGACCAAAGTCTCAAATTCATCCAGCCGAACCATGTTTGGACCATCGGACGGCGCATTGTCCGGATCCTCATGCGTCTCGATGAACACCGCTGCTACACCGACGGCAACTGCCGCCCTCGCAAGGACCGGGACGAATTCGCGCTGACCGCCCGATGTTGTGCCCTGCCCGCCTGGCTGCTGGCACGAATGGGTCGCGTCAAAGACAACGGGTGCGCCGATCGATGCCATAATCGGTAGGGATCGCATATCCGAAACCAGTGTGTTGTAACCAAAGCTGGCTCCACGTTCACAGGTCATGACATTCGGATTCCCGGCCTCGACCAATTTGTGGACGACATTTTTCATGTCCCAAGGCGCCAAAAACTGACCCTTTTTAACATTGATCGCCTTACCGGTTTTTGCCGCTGCGATGAGTAGGTCCGTCTGGCGGCACAGGAAGGCCGGGATCTGCAATACGTCGACGGCTTCAGCGGCCATAGCGCAATGCGCTTCGGAATGGACATCGGTCAGCACAGGAAGGCCGGTGGTTTCACGGATCTCCGCAAAAATCGGAAGAGAGTCCTTGAGACCCAGACCGCGTTGGCTTGAGAGGCTGGTGCGATTGGCCTTGTCAAAGGAGGTCTTGTAAATCAGGTCGACATTCAATCGGTCCGCGATTTCTTTGAGTTCCGCAGACACGTCTAGGCCATGTTGCCGACTTTCTAGCTGGCAAGGCCCCGCGATCATGACGAGCTTTCGATCATTGGCAATTTCGATCGGGCTTCGACCGGGGCGTGGAACGTTGACGACTGAATTGGGCTGGCTCACGAGCAAACTCCCTGGGCGATCCGACGCATCGTGCGACTGGACAGGTATAGGACAAAGGATACGGCCTTCATTTCGGCCTTTTACTCTGCCGTGGCAAGGGGGTGTCTGTTGACGTTATCTGTAATGCGCTCCGAAACGGTCTTTGAGAACCAGTGGGACGCGCCTATATCCAAGCACAGTCATCAAAAGTCCGGAGATTGCCTTGGCTCACCCTGCTTCTGTCATCGACCTCATCGGGAATACCCCCCTGATACGATTGGATCGCGCGTCGGAGGACACGGGATGTGAGATATTGGGCAAGGCTGAATTTTTGAACCCGGGCGGTTCGCTCAAAGACCGGGCAGCGCTTGGACTGGTGCGTGCGGCTGAAGCCTCCGGTGCCTTGCGCCCCGGCGGCACTATCGTTGAAGGCACAGCGGGAAATACCGGTATTGGTCTGGCCATGGTCGGGGCCGCGCTGGGCTATAAGGTCGTGATCATCTTTCCTCGCAACCAGTCTGAAGAAAAGAAGGCTGAAATTCGGATGATGGGCGCAACGCTGATCGAAGTTGACGGCGTTCCCTATTCCAACCCCAAACATTTCGCCCGCTGGTCGGGTGAATACACCCGACAGCTAAACGAAGCCAATCCCGGCAGTGCGGTTTGGACGCAGCAATTCGACAATGTCGCCAATCGGGATTTTCACGCCGCCACCACAGGATTGGAAATTTGGGATCAGACAGTCGGCAAGATTGATGGCTTTGTGTGTTCAGTTGGTTCCGGAGGTACCCTCGGCGGCGTCTCGAATGCTCTGAAAGCGAAAAACAAGGATATTCAGATCGGCCTCGCCGATCCGGGCGGTGCCGCGCTTTACGGATGGTACACGCATGGCGAGCTTAAAGGTGAAGGTTCATCAATTACTGAAGGAATTGGACAGAGTCGGGTGACAGCAAACCTGGCGGATGTCGTCGTTGATCGCGCCTACCGGATCAGCGACGAAATAGCGCTGCCGATTGTTTTCGATCTGGTCGAGAAAGACGGTTTGTGTCTGGGCGGTTCGTCCGGCGTCAATATCGGCGGGGCCATAGAGATGGCAAAGGAAATGGGGCCCGGACATACGATTGTGACGCTGCTGTGTGATCACGGATCCCGCTATCAGTCGAAATTGTACAATGCAGAATTCCTCAAACAGCAGGGTTTACCCCTCGCCGGGTGGATGACGTGATGACCTCTCCATTAATCAGCGCAGCCGATGCGCGCCAGCGCCTTGATACACCCAAAACAATATTCCTTGATGGAAGCTGGACTTTTCCGGCGGGGCCAAAATCACGCGCTGACGGATTTATTCCCGGGGCGGTGACCTTTGATATCGACACGGTCAAAGATGAATCCAATCCCCTGCCGCATATGGTACCGAGCCCGCAAGAGTTTGAGGCTCACGCCCAGGCATTGGGAATCAATTCGGACAGCGCCCTGATTGTCTATGATCGCTACGGATTGTTTTCGGCGGCCCGTGTGTGGTGGATGTTTCGATTGATGGGACATGAGAATATACGTGTGCTGGATGGCGGACTCCCGGCCTGGAGTGAAGCGGGTGGCAAAGTCGTCGCGGCACCCCAAAGCACCATCGCAAAAGGCAGTTTCAAGAGCGCATTTCAATCCCATCTACTAGCCGATCGTGATGATGTGCTGGCGGCCAGCTCCAGCGGCAGTCACCAAATTTTTGATGCGCGTCCGTCGTCCCGGTTCGCGGGAACAGCGGCAGAGCCACGCGCGGGCATGCGCGCGGGACATATTCCGGGATCGCTTAGCCTGCCGTTTCCCCGATTGCTTGATGAGGATGGACGCATGCAAAGAGACCCCGAAGCATTCGCCCATGCGGGAATGTCTGGAACGAAACCTGTGATAACAACATGCGGTTCCGGCGTGACGGCATGCATACTCGCGCTCCATCTCAAACTTCAGGGAATTGAGGCGTCTGTTTATGACGGGTCCTGGACCGAGTGGGGTTTGCGAACAGACACACCTATCGAGACTGGTGGCGATTAGAAACCCGGCTAAGACTTGACCGATCGCGCGACATTGGTGATCTGTCCCTCAAGCCAAACCAACACTATCCAAGGATAAGACCCTATGAAGGATGCCACACGCTTGACTCGACTGGGTCGCCCGCATGACGACCGTGGTCTGGTCAATCCGTCGATTGAACGTGGCTCGACAATTCTCGCGCCCTCGGCAGCTCAATTGTATAATTTCCCGGAGGGTCGACCTCATTACGGGCGCGTGGGGCTTGAGTCACAAAGATCGCTTCGCGCGGCGTTGTGTGAATTGCAAGGCGGTGCCGGCTGCGCCCTGACCTGTTCGGGCATGATGGCCAATACGCTGTCTATTCTGACCGCTGTAACGGCCGGTGGGCGTGTACTGGTAAGCGATAGTGTCTATGGGCCTGTGCGAGGGTTTGTGCTGAATACCCTTCCGCGCTACGGCGTCACCGCGACATTCTATGATCCTCATATCGGGCCGGAAATTGAAGGTTTGATGACCGATGACGTGCAGGCCATTCTGTTGGAATCGCCTGGCTCTTTGACCATGGAGCTACAGGATGTGCCGATGATTGCCGAGATTGCGCGCCGCAAGGGCGTTATCTCCATCATCGACGATACCTGGAGTGCGGGACTCACGTTTAAGCCATTGCAGATGGGGGTCGACCTGGCCGTTCAGGCCCTGACCAAACATGCGGGCGGTCATTCTGATGTGATGATGGGCGCGGTTGTGGCCCGGGATGAGGTGATGGCTGCCCGGCTCCGGGAAATGGAAAGAGGGTTGGGAATTGTGACCGCCCCGGACGATTCCTACCTGATTTTACGTGGATTACGCACCCTGGAATTACGGATGCAGCGCGCCGCCCAATCATCGCTCAGGATCGCGGACTGGCTATCCTCGCGGTCCGAGATTGGCAGTATTTTGCACCCTGCCCATCCGTCGCATCCTGACCATCAGCTGTTCAAACGCGATTTTACAGGATCCTGTGGTCTGTTTTCCGTTACCTTCCGGGAATGGAATAACAAACACAGTATTCGCTTCCTCGATTCACTCGACCTGTTTGGACTGGGATTCTCCTGGGGCGGCTTTGAAAGCCTGGCTATTCATTGCGACCCGCAGCTCAAGCGCTCAACATCGCGCCCGCGCCACCCGGGCGCTCTAATCCGGTTCTCAATCGGCCTAGAGGATGCCGACGATCTGATCACCGACATCTCCCAGGCGCTCGATAAAATGTCGGATTGATCAATCACCGACACGCGTCAGACGCATTTCAAAGGTCTGTCGACAAGGACCGTTCGCAGGGCAATAGGCGCCCGCCTCAAGCCATTCTTCGCCGTCAAGACGAGCGGTATAGACAATCCGTGTATCGGGGCCAAGCTGCAGCGCCCACTCGAAGCCATGTTCGGTGATCGTCATGTCAACGTCCTGCTGATGACCGGCAAACGTCACGGCACGCATTTGGTAGCCGGTGGGTGTATGCGTGATCAGACCGAAGGCATCGTGCACCAGCGCTCCGGTGTCACCACCGCCCCGAGGAGCGTAGCCGCGACCGGTGAATGTGACCGCATGACCGCCAACGACGGCGTCGGCGCGCTCGTAAACGTCGAAGCTGTTTCGCGTACCGGTGCGATCCATCTGCCAACCTGAGCCCTCCCACTCACCCAGCATCCATGCGAGGGCATTCGCAGGCTTTTGCGCTGCGCTGTTATCCTGTGCGGCGGCAGTGGTCGCGCTCATCATGGTGAGTGCCAGGGCAATTATGGAAATTTGTCCCCGTTTTGCGAGGGTGTTGGGTAACGTCATGGATTCTCTCCTTTGTTCTGACGCCGGAGCTTCTCCGACGCTGAAAAGCCTAGTGAGAGACGGGCCTAGGGGGACAGTGCCAACTGTCATGAATCGGGGGTGGTCTTTGTCATGGGATCTAAAGCTCTTCGATCTCGTCAATCAGGTCTGGATAATTCACCAATTTTGATTTATCCCCTCTCAGGCGTATTATCCCGCGACATCCATGCCTATGGAGATAATCTTGGCAGTGGAATTAGACACATATTGGACAAAGGGCGTCGCCAGGCGAGAGCAGACGCGTGACCGTTATGTGGCGCAATATTGCATGATTGAGGACGCGCTCCGCGGCGCGCTGGATGCGCGGTTTGACCTTTGCGTGAGCACTGAGGAAGAGCTGAGAAGTGATATCGTCTGGAAGACGTCGACAATATCGGTCATCGTCGCTGATGTCCCCGACATTGTGTTGTTCGAAATAGGTCCGCGCTATGTCGCTGATGATCGTGGCGGTGAGCTTTTAATGGTGCAATTCCTGAAAACGGGCACCAATTACCTGCCCGAGGACTTGCCGTGGGCGATGGATGACGCCGTTGAAATCATTGAACGTTCCTACGCACTTCAATCGACGGTCGGGCGCATACGCGCGGCCACGCAAGCGCGGTCAGAGCCGGTGGAGGCGTCACCGGGACATACACCCGGGTCCCCCAAATCATATCGACCGTCGGGATCGTCGATGCCCGGGCGTAAATGGCTTTCTGCCTCCGTCGCATCAGTTGGCGGCATGATGTTGCTCTACTTCATGTAGGTCTGCCGACCCGCTGGGCTCTTAGTCCGGAAAGACAAAGCGTTGCTTGATCATGCTGTAGGCAAAACTGGTATCCATTGAGGCGATGCCCGGAATAGCGTGGATCTCGTCGCGCACAAACCGCTCATAATCTTCCAGACTGCGCGCCAGAATGCGCAGGCTGTAATCGGCCTCGCCGGTGATCAAATAACACTCCATCACCTCATCAAGCCGGGCGATTCGATCCTCAAACGCCTTCACAATATCGGCGCTGTGCTGTTGCAGGCGGATGCGCATGAAAACGGTCAGCGGATAGCCAATTTCTTTTTGGTCGACAATCGCGGCATAGCCGCGGATCGCGCCGGCCTTCTCCAGCAGGCGCACCCGGCGCAAGCAGGGGGATGGAGACAGGTTGACCGCCGCGGCGAGTTCCTGATTGGTCATGCGCGCATTCTTTTGGAGGGCGCGGATGATTTGCTGATCTTTGGTGTCCATGCGTCGATATTGGCAGATAATGCTAATATTTGGAATAGCTGTGACAGATTACGCAAACACCTGCGCCTCTACTCGCTGTATTATATCGTGAACAGGATATTTGAGTTGGAGCTTTGCGTTATGGACAAGATCAAGGGATTCTCGACCCGGGCCATTCACCATGGATATGATTGCCACGATAATGAAGGCGCGCTAACGCCGCCGCTCCACCTGACATCTACCTTCGCCTTTGAAAGTGCTGAAGCGGGCGCGGAGATGTTTGCGGGCGAACGCCCCGGTCATTTTTATACCCGCATCTCCAATCCGACCCTGGATCTTCTGGAGCAAAGGATGGCGACCTTGGAAGGTGCCGAGGCCGCTGTATCGGCAGCGTCTGGCATGGGCGCGATCACCGCTGTTATGTGGAGCTTCCTCAAGCCGGGCGATGAAATTATTGCCGACAAGACGCTGTATGGCTGCACCTACGCCTTCCTGCAGCACGGGTTAAGCAAGTTTGGCATCAAGGTCACCCATGTCGATCTGAGCGATCTGGAAGCCCTGGCCGACGCGATCAGCGAACAGACTCAAATGGTGTTCTTTGAAACGCCCGCCAACCCAAATATGCGCCTCGTTGATATCCAAAGCGTTTCCGAAATTGCCCGCTCCGTGGGCGCACGTACCGTGGTCGACAATACCTATTCCACGCCAGCCCTGTGTCGTCCGATCGAATTGGGTGCCGACATCACCGTGCACTCCGCCACCAAATATCTCGGTGGCCATGGCGATCTGATCGCCGGCATCGCGGTCGGTTCCACCGACGACATGGAACAAGTACGCCTGTACGGCATCAAGGACATGACCGGTGCCGCCCTGGCCCCGTTCAATGCGATGTTGATCCTGCGCGGTCTGAAGACCCTGTCCCTTCGCATGGAGCGCCACAGTCAGAGCGCGCTAGAAGTGGCGAAATTCCTCGAGACCCGAAAAGAAGTTTCACGGATTTTCTACCCCGGGCTGGAAAGCCATCCACAACACGCCCTCGCCCGCCGCCAGATGGCCGCCCCAGGCGGCATGATCGCCTTTGAACTGGCTGACGGCTTCAAGGCCGGCACCGACATGATGAACCGCCTGCGCATGATTAAACGCGCCGTCTCACTCGGCGACGCAGAGACGCTAATCCAGCACCCGGCCAGCATGACGCACTCGGCCTACCCGCCAGAAGCGCGGCTGGAGCACGGCATTTCTGACGGGCTGGTCCGATTGTCGGTCGGACTGGAAGATGTGGCTGATATTATTGGTGATCTGGAAGCGACGATGCCGTTGCAAAAAACGGTTGCTGCTTGAACTTGTACGCAGGCAATTGAGCGCAACCGATTTCGGAATAGACGGTGTGTGTCCCTATTTATTTTACGGGATACTACGCTGCGAGCAGATCAACAGTCCTCGGATATGACCGGTTTTCACCGTCTGGAGCACCCATTGACTGCATAGTGACTGCAGTTTGTTGCTCGTGCATCCCTATCCGGTCCATCGATTTTTTAGGAGTAAGCAGAATACTTCGTCCCGGACATCATTAGATACCGCCGCTCCCCTTCACATCGGTTTGCGCGGGCGCTCATCATTCAACTTTGACATTGCAATTTGAAATCTGCCGCGAAAGTTTCCGACCAATGGAGCTGCAATGACGGTAAATTCGCTGGTTGATAGTGATCCCGGTCCAAAACTTGATCCAAAACCATCCGTTCGTGCCCCTCGTTAACCTGGTAGACATAGCTTAAGGGAACCGGAAAATTGCCACGGACTAATTTGGTGGCACCACGATCGATGCTAAATATGAATTTATAAGTTCTATCTGTATCGATATTGTACTGAATGTCATCAATTCGGTAACGTAACGGGGACTGGAGCTGCGCGAGTAAATGGACAACATTGACCTCCGAATGCTCGACATATTCAACCTGCCGTACCTCCACCTCAACAACTGGGGCGCACGGGTCTTCAACGGTTGTTAAGTACAGCGCTTCGAGCATGATCGACTAATCTCCGATTGGCGATAATTGTAACTGACTTCGTACCACATTAGTTCGAATCTCTGTTCCCCCAGGGGGGTACTGTCAGATTAAACTGTCCATTATCGTGGTAGCCAATATTTTTGGCGGATGAGCAACCCATTTCGATACTTCAAAACATCTCCTGAGGTCATTCGCCTGGCGGTGATGATGTACATCCGTTTCCCGCTTTCGCTGCGAAACGTCGAGGATTTGCTCCACGAGCGCGGTATCGATATCACACACGAGACCGTGCGCTTCTGGTGGAATCGGTTCGGCCCAATGTTCGCGGCGCAGATCCGCAAGAGGCGCGTGCAGAGCCATAGTTACTCGAACTGGGCGTGGCATCTCGACGAAGTCTTCGTCAAAATCAACGGTGAGCTCCACTATCTCCGGCCCGCCGTTGATCACGAGGGTGAAGTGCTAGAGGCTTACGTCACCAAGCGCCGGGATCGCCATGCATCATTACGATTTTTGCGAAAAGCGATGAAACGATATGGCAATCCGCAAGTCGTAGTAACGGATCGGCTGGGGTCATACAAAGCCGCAATGAAAGTGATCGGAAACGAGGCACACCAGGAGACCGGGAGGTGGCTCAACAACCGGGCCGAAAACTCCCACCTGCCCTTCCGGAAACGCGAACGAGCGATGGGCAAATTTCGCAGTTTCGAAACACTCCAGAAATTCGTCTCGGCCCACTCATCCCTCCACAATCACTTCAGCCACCAACGTCATTTAAACCGCCGCGAGACATTCAAGAAGAACCGCTCGGCAGCTCTGGCCGATTGGCGCCTACTTGCCGCTTGAGTTAGGGGCTATGATCGATTTCGAAGACCCATTCGCTTTAGTCTGACACCACCACCGCGAGGTCTTCAAAGAAAACCGTGTCCAGGCCCTGGCCGAATGGTGCCAACTTGCCGCTTGAGCGAAGGGTTGTCATCGAATTCGGAGACTGGTTCGCTTTAGTCTGACAACACCTGCTTGCGGGTCCACCACAAACGTTTCGCCATTGCCGTAGTGATATTGATCCATCAACCCCTCTGGGTTGTTTCGGGCACTCGATGGTTGATTTTCTTGAGAGAAGCTACCCGTGCACTTCGGGGCATTCTTGCACTGTCCGGTCGGGTCAGTGTTGTTAAGCGGGTTGTTCCCGACATAGGCCTTGGGAATTTGGTGTAGGCGCGAACACGACCCTTGCGGCAGGCCGATCAGCTCGTCATAACCCTATTAGGGCGGTCGTATTCCTGCAGTTTGGATCTGTGCCTATCTCCTCGGTCAGTCATGGACCTCGATCCACGCCTCAGTAAGCTCCAAGTTTCCATTTTCGAAATCAACGACGAACACGCCGTCGATTAACCTGTATGTTTCATCATCACAATCAATTGAGGCGAACACCTCAACGTTGGAGTTCCGACCGATCTTTGGCCATTGGATGTAGGTAATGTCTCCAACCGCAACGAAGCTTTCAGGGCACCCGGATCTAGCTGTTTCGTTCACAATGGATGTTTCAGAACGAAAAGCACGCTCGGCTTGCTCATAGATAGCAACAAACACGTTGGGCTCGACGAGTTGGTCGCTGCCGATCGCAGGATTGTTGGCGCTAGACAAACAATTTTGCACTTCAGGATAATAACGATATCCGAATAAGCGCGACAGATCAGCGCCTGAAACTGTCGGCGCACCAGCCTCCATGGTGACTTCCAAGCACAAACGATAGTCTCCGAAAAAGTAGCGATGTTCAGCACCGTCGGAGCCGCCCCCTCCCAACAGTACCGCCATTGACGCTATAAAACTCATAACCATAACGGCCTCCCAGCTTTATTGTTCAATCTCTTGTTCGTTTACGGTGACGCCTGGCTCATTAATCCACTCGTCCACCAAGCCCTGTATGTCGTCTGCGGTCAATGAACGTTCAGGGTCGTAACTCATGAGGGAACCCGAACCGTCAACCACCGGTTCCGGATGCTCAAGACCAAAGGCGTGGCCAAATTCATGCCCTGGAGTGGTTCGCCGACCTCGATCGGTGAGGTTTACATTCCGTCCTCTGAGTGCTGCCGAACCTGCCACATTTTCTCCGCATCGCGTGCAAGGGTTTAGCCGAACGTCCCCCTCTCGATTCCCGAGTGCATTTTGTGGACCAACGTTCAAATTCACGTCTGCACTAAGCATAACTCCGCTGTCGCTGACCGCACTCCCCGTGAGCTGTCTGCTCGCATCTGCAATATAGTGGCGTGCCCTAAACTCTCTAACACCCGTCCGGAAGCCGACCTCAACGTTCGCCTCAAAGTGCGCAGAAACCATTTGACCGTCGGATGTCCGTACTACGGTGATAGTTACTTGGTCCGGTCGAACTTGAATCATCCCACTCGGATCCGTCGCATTAAGCGGATTATTCCCGACGTAGCTGTAGAGGTTCCACTGGTCCTCATACCCAATCGGATCAACCTGCAGGAAGCGTCCGAGGTCCGCGTCGTAATACCGAGCCCGGTAATAATAGAGCCCGGTCTCAGGATCGTACTTGCGACCGGTGTAGCGGAATGGATTACCTGAAGCCTCCCCAACCATCTCCACACCAAATGGCGTGTAAAAGAACTGCTGGACGATATCGCCGGTATTGTCGGTGACGGCCAGGACATTTCCTAGGCGGTCAGCGAAGTAATACTGGGTGTCGGTGTTGGCCTCATTGGCGGCGCAGTTTGCAGACGTGCCGCAATCGATCATAGCAATGCGCTGATCAACGCCCGGGCCGGGAATGTAGCGGCGCAGGACATTCCCTGAGCCATCATACTCCGCGATCTCCATGCCACCTGCGTGGATGAAGCTGGTGACTGTGCCATCGACGTTCTTGCGAACGCGGCGGGCGCCTGGACCGTAGGAATACTCAACCGTCCCGCCACTCAGAGTCGTGGCTTGAAGAAGCTGGTTCTCGGCAGAGTATATATAGTTGCGAGCGCCATAGCTGGTCAGATTTCCGTTATCATCATAGGTCGGAACTGTCCCCGACACATCTGAGTACTGATCAAGGTTATTGGCAGTGTAGGTATCGCTGACGAGGGTTACGTTGCTCGTGGCCGGTGACCATTCCCAGCTCGCCTGATTGACGTCCTGAGACGTTACAAGGCCTGAGGCGTCGTACCCGTAATCAAAGACAACATTGGTGTCGTTGGTGAAGCGGTAGTCGAGCCCTCACCGTCTGGAGCACCCATTGACTGCATAGTGACTGCAGTTTGTTGGTGGCGCCTTCTACACGGAAGGGTTTGCGACCGGCGAACATGGCTGAGTATTGTTCAACACCGCTGTGCGTTCCGCAGGAGGTGGTGACTTGCGAGTATCGAACTTGACCGCGATCGAAGGTGCTCTTTTGTCAGTCGGGATCAGCTTTCACGAAGACGGTTGTGTATGTCCGCCACCTTTGTGAATTCTATATCACCCAGCGAGTGGTTGAAAAGCCCTTTGAGAACCCTGATTACGCGACCGGTCGAGCGGCAAGGTTTGCGGTCCAGCCACTATGGCCGGACTGCACGGCTCTCTGCGATGTCCGGATGATGCGCCGGCGCACACGCTGAAAACTCTGCGGGCTTCGGTGGGGCCCTGAAGACGAAGCCTGAGTGGGGCAGTGTGAGCTTGGGAGAGACTACCAAAGCCGAACTAGCGGATGCAGCGCATTATAAATTCGGAGCGTGGCCAGTCGCGATTGTTGCAATGTAACCGCTTTTCCCGTTCATCTCACCTCGACCCAAGTAAAGTTATCCGACAAGTTAAGGACCCACTCTTCGCCCTCACCCATCGATGTCACATGCATCGCTGCTCCATCGGAAAACCTGATTATCAAGTCGTTGACACCATCGATTTTCAATACTTCTATTGATCGAATATCCAAGGAGGCGAGCCCTCCAATTTCATCCGCAGCATTCTCAACATCAGACGTAAAGCAAATCTGCCCATTTTTCAAAACGCGCCAAGGGTTTAAAGTTGAGAAATTCCACCCTGCGCCGGAGATCGTCAGACAGGGGGCGGAATATTCCATTAGCTGGATTTTCAATTGTGTGCTGACCGTTTTAAGTCTCTCGACCTTCACTCCCTCATTCACTGCTGTTGCTCCACGTGTGTTCTTTCTCGTACGTGTTGTCGACGTTGACCTCCAGTGAGCCCGCGTGGAGGCTGGACGGGGTTTCCGTCGGGGTCCACAGCACCGCCATTTCGGTTTTGGAAACTCGCCCTACGTCCTGCGCTACCGCTCGGGTCCATCGTCCTTACATCCATTCCATTCGGCATAACATGCCCCATCCCGTTCGGCTTCAAGTTAACATCCAAAGTTGTTCTGCCCACAAAACCGGCGTTAGTGAAACCTTCTCGCATCTGTGATTGAGAAGTGGGGACCGCTGTGCCGTTCGGGGTTACCACAAAATCGGGACCATTCCTGCTAACTTGCAGAGCACCCCCGGCTCTCGAGGTCAATCGGGCACCGGCCACAAATTGTCCAGCAACCGGCACAGCCGCCGCTAGAGATACCATCGCATTCGCCCCGTCGCCTTCGATGGCGTAAAGAGCCGCATTAACCAGATCTGGACCTAAACCAACGCCCGGTGCTAGTCCACCAGCATCAAGGGTCGTATGCATCCCCTCAGACGTAAGTTCACCAGCATGCATGGCTTGGACGACAGAAATTTGCTCAGGACTTAATCCGTCTCGCTCCAGCTGTGCCGTGCAGTTTTCACACCCAACCGACTGACGCCCACTCGGATCCGTAGCATTAAGCGGATTATTCCCGACATAAGCGTAGAGGTTCCACTGGTCTTCATACCCAATCGGATCAACCTGCAGGAACCGTCCCAGATCCGCGTCGTAGTAACGAGCCCGATAATAATAGAGCCCAGTTTCGGGATCATACTTGCGACCGGTGTAACGGAATGGATTGCCTGAAGCGTCCCCAACCATCTCCACACCAAACGGCGTGTAGAAGAATTGCTGGACGATATCGCGGGTATTGTCTGTGACGGCGAGGACTTATCGAGGTGGGAACACTATCAGCACAATGGCGCCTCCGACAGGACTCGAACCTGTAACCGTCCGCTTAGAAGGCGGGTGCTCTATCCAGTTGAGCTACGGAGGCCAGAATTGTCAGCTTGGGTCAGTGTGACCAGGGCTGTTTGCGGTCGGGTGAGAAGTTGGCGCTGTAGGATTTCTCGTAGCGCTTGGCTTCCTGGGGCTCGATCACCTGATAGGCGATGCCCTGGCGACCGGCATAGGCGACGGCGTCGGCCTGGCTGTCAAACTCCAGACGGATCTGGCTTCTCATATCAGAAGAAGAGGCCCAGCCCATCAGCGGGTCAGGTGTTTTCGCCATCTCTGGAGTAAACTCCAGGAGCCACATATTTGATTTACCACGGCCCGATTGCATCGCATTGCGAGCCGGACGATAGATTTTCGCGAACATGCCTGTCTCCCAACAGCTTTTCATACTTCACGAATGGTCGGGGCGAGAGGATTCGAACCTCCGACCCCCTGGTCCCAAACCAGGTGCGCTACCAGACTGCGCCACGCCCCGAAGTCGCCCTTATGATGGGCCGCACGCGCTTAGGCAAGCCTAGTCAGTGCTACTTGTTTCATCGTCTGCAGTTAATTCCCCGGATTCGCTTGTATCTGTTGAGGATTCTTGTGCAGTGACATTATTAAATGTGCTGTGATGAACGGTGTCATCCACGCTGATGCCCAACTCGGTGACCGTGCCGGCGGGCACTTCAAGAACGGCTGCCACGATAAAGTCGGAGGAGTGGCTCCGCCTGGAACCAGGCTGAGCATGGGTTACAATTTTGGCAATTGTCCCGTCTGCCCGAACATAGAGAAGATCCAGCGACAGGATGGTGTTTTCCATCCAGATCGAGACGACGCGGTTATCGGGATAGACAAACAGCATGCCGGCATCTGCCGCCAATTCCTCGCGCCACATCAGACCCCGACGGGCCTGGTCGTCGGTCTGGGCGATCTCAATATTAAACGGGTGACTGGTGCCGCCCGCTTCAATCGTCAGGGCTTCGACCGCCCCAAAATCAACCACTGCATTCTCAGCGGTGGGATCATTGATCATCAGTTCAGGAAAAGCCGGAACGGCTGTGGTGCCGGTGTCTTGCTGGGCCCAGGCGGGCGTCGCCAGCAAAAGTAATGTCGGAATAATTATAGAGCGCATGGCCGCAAGCTAGACGTGGTCTTGAGCAGACGCAATGGCGCGTTGCAATCCATTGCAAATGACACCGGATCAGGAAATGCGGCCCAGGGCGACCGGCCGTTCTGGCCCGCCGCCCCGGTTGGGGGGAATTACGATTGTTAGATTGCTATACGCCGGCGACCATTGGACGGATTTCCGCGGCCAGTGCGCCTTTTGGTCCCTCGACCCAGCGAACATGAAGTGTGTCGCCTGGCTGGATATCCTCCATACCCGCTCGGCGCAGTGTGGCGGCGTGGAGGAATACATCGCCCTCTACATCATCGCAGGTGACGAATCCGTAGCCACGTAGCGCGTCAAACCACTTTACAACGGCATTACAGAAAGGCGCATTAGAACCCGTATTAGGATGGAAGCGTCGAGGACGGGCCGGAGCCTGCTCATCACCGCCAGACATTTCGACGATTTCCACGGCCTGACGGCCCTTATCGCCATTGATTGCCTTACAGATTACGGTCGCATTTGGCAGGGCTGCGGCACCACCGAAGCGTCGAAGGCAGCTCGCATGCAAGAGGATGTCGCCCTGCCCGTCTGTGGCATCAATAAAACCATATCCCCGTGCTGGATCGTACCATTTCACGCGGCCCTCAAGACTCAGCATCTCTGCGTCGTCGAATACTTCTTCTGCAAGCACCATTATTAGACTTCCTAAAACAACCCTCGGACGCGAGATGTACCCGGATTCATTTATTGAGGGAAGGTTAATCGGTCAAATGGTTGCTTAACGAACCATCAATATGTCGCGATTGAGAGCCATTCGCAACATGTTTAACACAACATGTGGTGTCCACTTGGCGCATCTTGTTCATATTCAATCAATATTTGGAAAGGTTAACGCACTGCTATTTTTCGCCTAACAGGGGAAATGACAGATTGGATATAATATTCATTGGCATCCAATCCGGTGATTTCTCTCCTGACAGGGGTATTTCAAACAGACGTTTCTAACGCGAATGAAAACTCCAGGAATGAAAGCTTAAACAGCGAAAAAACTTGATTCGGCTACTTGCCGGCGTCCAAATCATCCTGCATCGCCTCACTGATGGCGCCGCGGTTCACGGCGGCAGCGCTACGGTATATGCCGCTATTGGACGCGTGCTCTGAGCATTCCACAGATTCAACCCAACACCGTCCCCCGGTCGCCTCGCGTACGATTTCATCGGCTTTTCGAAACGTCATTTCAGCGACACGTTCACAGCTTGTGCCGTCCACGATGCGTGTCCGGGCAATCCCGAGCTCGCCCAATTTCTCGAGTTCAGCCCGGGCGGGATCATCGCGGGCAATCAGCAAGGTGTGATCAAACATTTCATGGAGCCAACTTCGAATTTTTCCGAAACCACCCGAGCCGAAATCCAAGACCCAACCGCGCTTATCAAGCTGTTCAGCGCCGAAGACGAAATGAAAGCCAAAGGCGTATCCGTGGAGGAGATTGCAATCGCTCTCAGCGGCCCATTGGCGCGACGTGCACGACAGGCCTCGCGCGTTTGAATAGGTTTTGGTGGACAAATAGGACATGGATCAGATTTCGTATTGTCGCATTGGCGCGGAGATTGGAACGGGTCGCTGCTATGCCGGAAATTCTGGCGAATTCCAATACATTTCGGATGTCGACAGAAATGCGATCCGCGACAGACTCCCTACGCGGCCTCGTCAACATCCCATTCAATCGGCCAGGTGAATTCGAATGCCGTACCGCGCTCTTTTTCGGGATCAGAATGAATTGTGATATCGGAATTGCACGAAATCAAAACCTTGCGAATAAGCGCCAACCCCATTCCACTCCCCTCGACCTGATCTCTAGACTGTAGCGTTTGAAACAGTCCAAACACTCGCTGGTGGTATTCGGTTGGAATACCGGGCCCGTCATCTTTGACGCAAAAATGGTATCGATCGCCTTCAAGCCAGGACGATAATTCGATGCGCCCGGATTCACGGTCATGGTGTTTGATGGCGTTCTGGATGAGATTGCGCAAAACCAATTCAAAAGGTGATTTCGCCGTCAGCAGCGCCGGAAGTTTGTCCTTGATACTCAACTCGAATTGCGGTTTGCCGATGAGGTCATGCACGTCGATTGCGAGGGTGTTGCAATCAAAGGTCTCGATTTGGGCATTGCCTCGCCCGGCTCGAGAATAGGACAGCAGATCGCCAAGCAAGCCCTCCAGTCGGCCAACTCGACTGCGCATCAGACGCAAATGCTCACGACTTTCATCATCGAGCTTGTCTCCCAAGTCCTCTTCCAGCCACGTGGCCAGACTATCGATCCCGCGCAGAGGCGCCTTGAGGTCGTGGGACGCTACATAGGTGAAGCGTTCCAATTCCTCGTGCGCGACAGATAGACGCTGATTGGACACGATTAGATCGTTTTCTGCGGACTTGGCATCATCGATATCGGTTAGCGAGCCGGCCATCCTGGTCGCCTTGCCGGCCTGATCATAAAAAGCCTTACCGGTCGCGTGACACCAGCGAAAGGATTCATCGTCCGTTTTGACCCGGTAGTCGATTTTGTACGGCGCTTTATGCTCGAGATGATCGATCAATGCCTGACTGACCCGATCTCGATCCAGGGGATGCACACGCATTGTTAGTTGCTCAAATGAAGGATCTACAGGGACGCCCGACAACCCGATGAGATGCCGAAACCGTTTTGACCAATAAATCTTGTCGTTTGTGATATCCCAATCCCACACCCCGGAATTCGCCGCCGACATGGCGATGTCGAAACGTTCTTCGCTATTCTCCAGCTCCCTCACCGCATAATCCTGCTCCACATGGGTGCGTTGATAGTCCAGCAACAAGCCAATAAACGGGCAGAGATAGGCCACTATCTTGAGGAAATGCGCAATATTGAACGGGTTATCAAACAGCGCTGAAGACCCAAATGCCATGTGAGACTCAAGGACAATCTCTGGCAGAAAACCAATCAAGATACCTGCCACGAAGAAGTTCGGCATGCGCCGATAAAGTTGCAAATATACCGGGATTGCCAGCACATAGAGCATAAGGGGCAACACATCGAGCGGCCGCGTCAATACCGCGCCCGGGAATTGGACTTGCGGTAAATTCAGTGAATTCGCGCTGAGCAATATGGCGGACGCCGAAATTATGATCAAAATGATGGCAACAATGATGATCGACCACCACCCCAAATTCTTTATCCGCTCACCCAGGAACAGACCTGCCAAGCCACAGATTAGGAAAAGGAATGCGTTGAAGCCGCGGGAAAGCGCCCAAGTGAACGGGATGAACTCGGTTTCAGGAGCAACAGAGTCAACAATTTGAAGCGCCGCCAGGGTATGGAAAACATCCATTATTCCTGACGCCAAAAGAACAAGCCCAAAAACCGGCACCCAAGCTTCTCGACCGACCTGAAATGTACTAAACGAAATCGCCACTGTGACGAGCGCGACGGAAACGGCTGTCCATTCTAACAAGCTGTGATGGATGCTACCGGCGATTTGATGAAATACACTTACATCCGCCCCGACATAGGTTGGCGATGCAAAGGAAAGCCCCACAAGGTTACCGAGTGTCGGAATCAGGCAAATGCCAAAAATCGCCAATAGAAGGTACACCGGAAAATTGGCAGACTGAACGGCATCAACCGGGTTCAGATATTTGTTGATCACACCTCTGATGTGAGCGATCGGCTTCGACAGCACATGAGGCGGCCTCAAATCCATCGATGGGTCAGACTGAGCTTCGTTCACCGGCATAATGCCCCCTATTCAGCGTGAATCGCCAGCAAACACATTCGAATGACGCGCGTTGCGAGCGATCGTTGAGACCCGTGATTTGGCCTCAAAATTGTTTTTCGATATAGGTTCCGTCCATCACACATCTGATGATTTCCGATGTCTTACTTTTGAGCTTTTCGCTGCTATCCGGCTTCACAATAAAGCTGGTTGCTGTTCCTCGCAGGGATTGGCGCACATCTTCGATTCGAGCCGAGGTCGTTAATATGATGACAGGAACGGTCTCGAAACCAGACATTGCCCGAACACGCTCCAGGACCTGAAAACCGTTCTCTTGCGGCATATTCAGGTCGAGAAAAATGATATCGGGGCGAAAAGCTCCCGAGTTCAGAAGCTGGAAAGCCCGGCGACCTCCATCGGCAGATTTGATTGATTTCACGGCTTGATTGGATGCAAGCATATCGACAATCATTTCGACATCTTCGGCATCGTCATCAATAACGAGGACATCGACACCATCCCGTAGGCGCGGATTTGGAATTGTAATAAACGCCCCGCTTTGGCGGCATAGCTCCGAATCTATTTTGACGATGTATTCAGATTGCGCAGCAGGCATTGCATGTGTCCCCTCATCGCCCTCAACCGATCTCGATCGATCAATGAGACGGAAAATTAGTGCGAACACATTACCAAGCCGTTTTCATACGCGCTGAGAAGCGTTTTTAGAAAACAGCTTCTCGCACAGGATTAAAGACCGGATTCAACCTTGGTTTTTTTGGTTGATGACCAGTCTAATCACCTCGGCGGTCTTGTCCTTTAGGTCTGCGAAGCGGTCGGGTTTTACGATATAGCGGACCGCCGTTCCCCTTAGCGCCCGTAATACGTCATCCCGGCGGGCGGAGGTTGTTAAAAAGACGATCGGAATGTCCGCCAGCTTTGGGTCTTCGCGAAGTATTTTTTGAACTTCAAACCCGTTCATGGCCGGCATATTGATGTCGAGAAAAATTAGATCGGGTACTATCTCGCCGGATTTGAGAGCGGTAACCCCTTTCGCTGCATCAAGAGCGCTGGTTACGTGCTTTACGTCCATGTTATCGTTTAGAGAATCGACAATCATTTCCATATCGTCTTCATCATCATCAATAACGAGAATATTTAATGCCTCCTGTCGACGGGGACTCACAATTTTCTCCTCAGCCCAGAGTCGGCTGGAGCTTTTCAATCCTACATTGGCGATAAAGCCAGCTCGATGTTGCGTCACCAGATCTTCTCCTGCTTCGAAAGGACTCACGATCGCGTTTGTGATGTCCTGCAGTGGAGAACTCTACGCGGTAAATATTACTATCTGGTTGTGGAAAACTTTAGATAAACACAGTTAATCATGTGCTTGACTTATGACGCTCGCTGCAATGGCAGATCGCAATTATCGTCGACTTGCATATTGGCGGCTGGCCATTCGATAAGAAATAATGCGCCCTCACCCGGCTTGGATTCCGCGCGGATACTACCACCATGGCGGCGGGCGATGCGATCACAAATCGACAACCCGATACCAGTGCCAGCAATTTCCTCTTTCCGGTGCAACCGTTCGAAGGCTCGGAATATGCGCGTCGCGAATTTCGGGTCAAAGCCGATACCATTATCGCGCACGCTCAACTGATAATTCGATTTCACCCGTTCCAGTTTTACACAAATATTGGGTACCTCGGCGCTCCGGTACCGGATCGCGTTCGAGATTAAGTTTTGAAGGACCTGACGCATCAAAAACTTGTCGGCGTGCATCGTCTCATCGCCCTCAAACACGATGTTGGCACCGTTCTCCTCAATACTCTTGGAGAGGATTTCGTCCACTTCCTGCAGCAATTCAGGTACACGGATTGCCTCGCTTGAGATATCGAGGCTGCTCACCCGTGAATAGGTCAACAAATCACCTATCAGAGCCCGCATGCGCCCGGCGGCCTTATTTACCGATTCTAGATGGCCCAAGGATTTTTCATCCAGGGTGTCGGAGGCCTGGCCCAAAACTCGATCGGAATAATAGGCGATCTTGCGCAAGGGCTCCTGAAGATCATGCGATGCCACATAGGCGAAGCGTTCCAACTCTTCATTCGTCTGACGGAGCGAAACCAGAGATCGCCTATGTGCGACGGAATATCGGACAGTCCGCCGCAACAATTCAGGGGTCAGGTCGCTCTTATCCAAAAAGTCATCGGCACCGGCATCCAGCGCCTCAAGATCAATGCCCCCGCTGACCTCACCCGTCAGCATCACAAATGGCATATCTGGATAAATGGAAGTCGCCTCTCGGATCAACTCCAAGCCGGAATCTGGGCCGATTTTATTATCGATCAGTCCAATATCAAACCGCTCGGACTCCAGCCTTTGCATGCCGTCCGCATAGGTTGAAGCGCGAACAATCGTACAACCATTCGCTAAGGACTTTCGTAACGACCGGGAAACAATCTGAAAATCCAGATCATCATCCTCCACAACAAGGATATGAAGCGATTGAGCGAGCGCGCCACGCTGGTGATTAAACTGTTCCATCAAGCCTGCCTGTCAACAAAAGTGCGGCGGAGAGTCTGACGAAAACATGACGCAAAAAGCTTAATAAGCCATGCCATGCAGGGCTTATGCTTGCCAATCCCATTCTGTGCGCCGACGCTCAACTCCGGCCGGAGCCCCTTTTAAGGCGCGCCCTGCCTGGCAATCCCGTCACCGGTCCGGCCCTCAATGCCGATTTATCAACTGGAACAATTCAGGAGCATTTGACCGTCCAACCCCGCTTTTCGGTGGACGGATATCTCTCGAAATTCACTAGACATGGTGATTTCGATCATCTTGGCAGCTGAAGGATAAGTCACGATGGCGACCGCATCCCAGGTTTCATCGATGTGTCCGATCATCAAAGCGTCAACATCTCCGTTGAAGACAAGTTGTCCGCCCGCCGCCTCTACCATCGGAATCATCTTGCTCGCATACCGCATATAGGCTTCGCGCCCGGAAACATCCGTATCGGAGCCATCCTCATAGCTCGCAAACTTTCGAAATTTTAGCAGATTGAGCATGTGAACCGGCGTATTGGAGGGAGTTTTCAGAAAGCCTTCAATCTGTTTTTGGCTTGGCTCTAGCGCATTCTCAATTTGCATGTCGTCTCCTCAAACCCTTCAACGGAACACTTTGCGTTCAACTTAGCCTGTGACCATATTCCTGCTAGGGATGATTGGAAATCTCAAAACCCGTGGGGACGACGATATGAAAAATATATATTGGATTGCGGCACTGGCCGCTGGCGCAGCGATTTATTTGTTCTCATCGCAATCCTCCGAGGAAAATCCGCTCACGGCCAAACATTTCATCTCAAACAATTTGTTTGCAGCCATGCAAATTGCCGGAGAACCGCGAGAGCCCAGTACGTTAGAGGAACGAATGGCGGTGCATAATGTGCCCGGCATTTCCGTCGCATTTTTGCGAAATAACGAGATCGAATGGACTCTGACTGCGGGAGTCCGCGATACCGCCACCGGAGCCCCCGTTGACGTGGGCACTGTGTTCCAAGCCGCCAGTATATCCAAGCCGCTGTTTGCCACCACATTGATGGTGCACCGCCAGAGCGAGGATCTGGACCTGGATGCCGATATCAATTCTTTGATGTCGCGCTGGCAATTGCCTCGCCATCAATGGCAGGACAATGAACCCGTTACACTTCGCCGATTACTCAGCCATAACGCAGGGACGACCGTCCATGGCTTTCGCGGCTATGCCGCCGGAGAAGACGTTCCAACGATTATCGAATTGTTGGAGGGGGCCGACCCGTCCGCGTCGAACCCGGTCATTGTCGACATAATGCCTGGCAGTCAAAGTCGCTATTCTGGTGGTGGCACGACTATCGCGCAGCTGGCTTTTGAGGATCAAAGCGGCATCGCGCTGGGCGCCGCGGCTCAAACCCTGATGTTTGAACCCCTTGGCATGACACATTCTGCCTATTTGCAACCTCTAACCGGAGATCTGCAGTTAAACGCCGCGACGCCGTATGACGGATCGGGTGATCCCATCACTGGCGGTCCACATGATTATTCGCCGATTATGGCTGCGGCGGGCCTGTGGACGACGCCGAGCGATTTGATGCGTCTAGCCCGAGCAATCCAGCAGTCCCATCAGGGCGAAGATGAGAGTTGGATGACACAAGATACCGCCCGCACCATGCTGACACGCCAGTTCGACCAAGTGGGTATTGGCTTTCAACTCAGAGGCGACGAGGAAATTACCGCCTTCAGCCATGGCGGATCAAATGCCGGATTTCGCGCGCAGTTTTTCGCCCATACGGCGCATGGTGATGGTGTCGCGATCATGACAAATGGAGCCAATGGTAGCGCCCTAATTCGCGAAATAATGATCCAAATCGCAGACTATTACGATTGGGAGGACGGTGCGCAGCCGATTGTGAAGCACGTGGCGGATCTATCGGTATCGGAACTTGAGCGTTTTACGGGCCGATTCCAATTGGCTGGAGATGATCCCTTGCTGGTCACGATCGATCGGGTCGACGAAACCCTGGTCCTCAACGCTCTGCCCTATCTCACACATGTCATCTTACGGCCGGAGGGCGATGACGTCTTTTTTGCCATGAATGGCATGAATGTAGAATTTGGCAGGGACGCCACAAATCGTGTGACGCAGATCGAGTTTTATGGCGAGTTGGGCTTACGGCTTGACGATGCTGCCGCCGATTAGACGGCCTTAAAAGCTGACATAGGTGCGACTGACAGTTTATCGCACCGGAAAAAAAGTTCGGTCAGCGGAGTCTGTTTCCTGCTTCGAAAACGTGCTGGCTGCCGCGGGTTGACCGGAGCGTCTGAAGAAATCATTCGTCGCCAGCGCGACGAGGCTAATCCAGATAACCATATCGAGAACGTTGAGGAACACATCAATGTTTCGGCCAATGCCGGACCATTGAAACCCGTTATCTATATGTGCTGCCATATAGAGCCACAGCCCGAAATCTAGAACCATGGCTCCCCCAAACGCCCAGGTGGACGCTTCCTGCCGCTTGATGAATAGATAGGAGGCGAGCACATACCCGAAGGCATACAAACCCCAAACCGTATATTGGGGGATGGTTATTCTGGCAGCGAGTTGGGGCCAGTCGGTGGATATGCCAGCCGAGCCGGCGATTCCAAGGAGGAACAACCCCATCAGACCGAACAATAGAACAGCCCAAATCGCGCGAAAAATAATAACGCTTGCGAGAATTATGAACGCGGTTTTTGAACGCATCTAATCTCTCTCGAAACCACAACTAAGCTGTTTGTAGTCCAAATACGTTCATAAATTGTGTGCAGGTCAAGCGCACTCAGCCAGATCGCTGATACGCCTTGGTAATCCAAGCCTTCACATCGCCATCCCAATCGGTGGCCGATTCCAGACGGATTTTGTGGCTGCACATGGCATTACCGACCTGAAGACGGCCCTCCGCTGTCTCCCCCTTAAGCGCCAAGCCCAGATCAATCCGGGTTTTCGTGGCTGGCGTGATCAGGGCGAATTGCTTCTTTCGACGCAGGCTGACGCTCGCTTTTTTGGGCGCGATCTCGACATCGCCCCCCAAGGACAGAGCAAATTTCACGATCTGATCATGAAGCGGGCGTAGCGCGGCTTTCGGGCCTGCGTATTGTGCGGATACAAGATCAATCTCATCACCACTCTCGAGTGCCTTGCTTGCAATCAAATTGGCAAACCCATGTGTAACGCCATGCTCGGATTTCAGAAATTTGACGATCTGCCCGTGCTTCTCCAAATCTACGCTGGAAATGAGGTGCAGCCATTCGGGAAGTGGCCGACCGGTCTTTTCCGGTATATTGGCCAGCATGGTGGCGAGTTGCTCGTCGACTGTATTTGCCATGATGTTCTCCCAGACAATCAAGTGCTCGGAGCTTACCAAGAATTGTCCGCCGCGTCGCATGAATATGCCGGTTAGCGGACTAATGCCGTGCTACTGGGTTAGAACAGGCTCGCGAAGAGGGAGATCACTATTCTCCGTATCGTATGCGCCAGCCCGAGACCTCACCGGGTTGCCAATGGGGTATGATAAGCAGCTCACCGACACGGTAGAAATCATTGACGTAAATGTCTGCCTCGCGCGTATCTACCAGCACTTCAAACGATCCATCCGGTGAGAGCTGGTAAATCTGCCCGGGCCATTCGCTCGATAAATATCCTCCCTGCCCGTCGCTCGTGAGTGCGTCGCCATTACCAAGTCCGGTGCCGAGAAGTTCGACATTGCGCCCATCTAGTCCGATCGCCGCAAAATTGCCGCCCATGGTCACTGTCAGCATGCGGTCGTCTTCCAGCCAAAGGCCGTTGATAGAGCTGAGCTGCGGATCTTCGGCCCAAACGTCAACGGTTTCCTCCTCGAGTACGTAGATGCGGGCGTTTGCAGAATCCGATACGAAAACCCGTCCATCAAGCCCGGCAATGGCGTCATTGAGGAAACCAGCTTCCGGCGCCGGATATCGAGCGATAATTTCGCCCGTTTCCCGGTCCAGACATACAATTTGGTCGATGTCTGCGACGTAAAGTCGATCCCCTACCAAGGCCATGCCCTTGGGTGCATCCATACCCACGGCCCATTCCAGCGTTTCAATTTCGCCTTCCTGTGTGATGCGAGAGATGAACCCATTACCGTCCCGTTCTCCGGCTTCGCCATTGACGTTGGATACGAAAAACAATCCGGTTTCTGGATCAGGCAGTATGCTTTCCGGTGCCGAAAACCCGGATGTTCTCCAAATTTCTGTCAGGTTTATTGGTTCGATTTGAGCTAGCTGGACTGGTGAACAGGCCAAGCAAAGCGATCCGGCGACCGGCACCAGCGATGGGGGGAGTTTCCACATCCGCCGAGTATGGCCCGACTTGGCTGCGGCGTAATTTCAAATTTTCGCGAGGCGAGTGCGGGGCCACGCCGATGAAAGTAGAGCGGCCTCCACGATCGTGAGAAAAGGCTTTCTTGCAAACACGACCGAATGCTCAAAAATTTCGGTAAAAACCACGAGCAACGCATTGTGTAGAGCAGAGTCCTCCACCGTCTATTATCGCTCTACAGTGCTGAGCATCATATTGTCTGACCGAGTTAGAAGGGCAGTCATTCAGAGAGCCGGATGGGAGGTGGCACAAGATATACTGATCCCATCGCGCTTTAGTCGATTTTTATGAGCTGAATAAGATTGCCGCATGTATCGTTAAATACAGCCAATGTGACCGGACCCGCCTTTGTGGGAGGCTGGGTGAAACTTACACCGGCATCGCACAATCGCTGATACTCCGCATGAATGTCGTCGACACTGAAGGCGGTGAACGGAATACCGTCCTTCATCAGAGCGCCTTGAAAAACGCGCGAGGCGGCATGAGCATTAGGTTCCAGCGCCAGCTCAATTCCATCTTTCTCTTCGGGCGATACGACCGTGATCCAACGATATTCGCCCAGCGGAATATCTTCCTTCACCGTGAAGCCGAGAATATCCGTATAGAAGGCAAGCGCCTTCGCCTGGTCGTCCACAACCACACTTTTCATATACATTTTCATCGGAGGTTTCCTTCGCAAGTGAGGTGTTGACCGATGGTCAATTTGAGATAGCCCCGATTTATCACCCATTTCCGCGTAGCAGTCGACCAGAGCTTGATACACCCCTTCAAACCCGCATTCACCGTCGAGCTAACTCTATTCAATTGTCATGGAAATTTCTTGGTACGCCCTAGGGGAATCGAACCCCTCTTTCCAGGTTGAAAACCTGGCGTCCTAACCGATAGACGAAGGGCGCGTGCCAAGAAGAGCCGTCATATAGAAAACCTCGGGCGATGTGGCAAGCGGCTTGTGCGATAAATTACGGATCAATCGCAGCGAGATCTTCCAGCTGTAGCTGAACCTGTTTGCGGCCCTGCCATTCATTGATCTTGAGCCGTCCGGCCGCGTGGTATTTTTGTTGATCCGCGCGCAGCAACGCTTGCCCGATTTCATTATCAGCGCAACGAAAACAGATGCCGGCAACGCGCTGACCAGCGCCGTCATCGAGGCTGAATCGGACATGGTCGCTGCCAACGCGGGAGGCGTAATTAACCTGCACATTGGCGAGGGCGAAGCGCGGCTCGGCATTTCCCTGACCGAAAGGGCCAGCGGACTGCAAGAGTTCGGCAAGCTGCAGGTCGGCGCCGGCGGGCGCGATCATGCCATCCAGACGGAGGGCCATGGCATCACCGGCCGCGGCAAGTTCGGGGGCCAGCCGCTCGTCGAGGAAGGTGATGAGGTCATTGATCTGCTCCGGATGGCAGCTGAGGCCGCCGGCCATGGCATGACCTCCACCGGACAAGAGCAGGCCAGCCTCGCGGGCCGCCGAAATCGCGCCGCCCAGATTGACGCCCGGTACCGAGCGACCGGAGCCCTTGCCGATGGGTGGGGTGGCGTCGTTGTCGATCCCGATAATGATCACCGGCTTGCCATACTTGTCCTTGGCCCGCCCCGCGACAACACCGATGACACCGGGATGCCATCCCTCTCCAGAAGCAATCAGAATGGAGCGGTTGCTGCCCTGCCCGTCAATCTGAGCAAAGGCGGCGTCCATCACGTCAGCTTCTATGGTGCGGCGTTCACTGTTGAAGCCATCAAGCTTCCGGGCAATGGTCATGGCTTCATCAGCGTCATCGGTCGCGAGCAGGCGCGCGCCCAAATCGGGTTGGCCGATACGCCCACCCGCATTGATGCGCGGGCCGAGCTGGAAGCCGGCATGATAGGTAGAGGCTGCGCCTTCAACGCCCGCCACTTCGGCCAGCGCCTTAAGGCCGGCATGCTGCCACTGGCTCATCACTTTGAGGCCCTGAGTGGTGATGGCGCGATTAATGCCGGTGAGTGCGACAACGTCGCAGACAGTGCCCAATGCGGTCAGGTCTATCAGTTTAAGCAGGTCAGGCTCGGTGGTGTCGTTAAATGCCTCGCGGCGACGTCCCTCACGATTGAGGGCAGCGAGCAGGATAAAGGTGACGCCTGCGGCGGCCATGTGACCACAGCCGGATTTGTCATCATCGCGGTTTGGATTGACCAGGGCTGCCGTGACGGGCGGTACGCCCTCCATCAAGTGGTGATCGACGACGATCACGTCCAGCCCCATTTCATCAGCCGCCTGGAGCGCCTGATTCGCAGTGGCACCACAATCAACGGTGATCACCAGTTCGGCACCGCGCTCGCCCAATGTTTGAAAGGCTTGCGCGGTGGGGCCGTAACCCTCGGCGACGCGGTCGGGAACGTAGAGATCGAGCGTTTTACCGATGTGGCGCATCCAGCGGATGAGCTGGGCGGCCGAGGTGGCACCATCGACATCGTAATCGGCAAATACCGCCATCGGGCGGTCCTGCTCGATGGCATCCCAGATCAGTCCAGCAGCCTTGTCCATATCAGCAAAGTCAGCGGGATCGGGGAATTCATCGCGGAGCCTCGGCTGCAAAAAGCTTGCTGCCGTATTCGGTGTGATGCCACGAGCTGAAAGCGTGCGGGCCAGAGCGTCAGGGATTTGCTGCTGGCGGGCAATGGTCGCGACATCGCTTTCAACGATGTCGCGCGCCAGCCATTTTTTGCCGCCGAGCGACCGAGTGACGCCGAGATATGGCTCGGCATTCCTCTCTTCAACTTCGGGCGGGCGGGATAGAATCGGTGTGTCGGTCATCCCGCCAGTGTAGTTACCCGTGCGGGCGTGTCGAACGAATCCGTCGGATGGATTGGTCGGCCGAGTCGAGCAACATGGTATGAGTGTGGACTTGGCCGTTGGAGACCTTCACGCCGTCAACCAGATCACCATCGGTGACGCCGGCGGCGATGAAAATGCAATGACCGGACGCCATTTCCTTGAGGTCGTATTTGCGGTCCAGATCCGTGACGCCAATTCGGCGCGCGCGATCGCGCTCATCGTCGGTGCGGAAGTGCAGACGGGTCTGCATCTGCCCACCGATGCAACGCAGGGCAGACGCCGCTAGAACACCTTCAGGCGCGCCGCCGCGTCCGATATACATGTCAGCCCCGGCACCGAGACCAGCCGCGCCCATAAGGCCCGCCACGTCCCCTTCGGGGATCATGCGAACACGAGCGCCAGCAGCTTTCACGCCATCCACGATAAACTGGTGACGCTCACGCTCGAGAATACAAACAGTGATCTGCGAGGTCGGGCAATTCTTGGCCTTCGCCAGCGACTTCACATTATCTTCCGGCGACGCATCAAGATCGATGACGCCAGCAGGGTAGCCCGGTCCAACCGCGATCTTGTCCATATAGGTGTCCGGCGCATGCAGCAGCTCGCCGCGTGGGCTAAGCGAAAGAACGGCAAGTGCGTTTTCCATACCCTTGGCGGTCAGCGTGGTGCCTTCTAGCGGGTCGAGCGCGATATCGATCTCCGGGCCTGAGCCGGTGCCGACTTCTTCGCCGATAAACAGCATGGGGGCTTCATCGCGCTCGCCTTCGCCGATGACGATACGTCCGCGCATTTCCATGGCGTTGAGCCCGGTACGCAGGGCATCGACAGCCGCCTGGTCGGCGGCTTCTTTTTCGCCCAGACCAATCCAGTCATAGGCGGCAATGGCGGCATCTTCCGCGGCACGAACGGCCTGGAATGCAAGGTGTGACAGCGCGCGTGTATCGCTCATATAAGTCTTATCCAGCGCCGCCCCCGGGGTCGGTGTCTGGCCTCTGTTGGATATGGATCAATCAGGTGGGGTCGTCAGGGTCGTGCCTGTTTCGACAAATTCTTCTGTTGTGATGTTATTTGATGTCTCGGCAGCAGCCTGCTCAGCTTCAAGAAGCTCGCGGCGCTGCAGTATTTGCGCGACCTGGTTATCCATCTCGCGGGTTGATGATGCAGATAGAGTTGTTTGCGGAATAGATTGGGGCGCTGTTCGCTTGATGTTTTCGTCTGCTAGACGCTCATCGACCCAGCTGGAGTGGGCCTCTTCGACCGGAATTTCGACAATGACACAGGCATTGACTGCCAGTCCTGCAAAGGTCGCAAACGCAAGTTTCATCATAGGTCGGGTCATTCCGGCTCCTGCGCATCGTGCGCTAGGGGCGATTTATAACGGTCTGGTGCGGATTGTCACCCGTTGAGAGAGCGCGTTGTGAACTGCCATACAGTGAAGCAGCAAAAGCTCAGACTGTTGCGATAAAGAAAAGGGCGACCCCGATGGAGTCGCCCGTAATCTTGTGCAAATCGTAATCCGATGAAGGATTAGCGCTTCGAGAACTGGAAGCTACGACGGGCTTTCGCACGACCATACTTCTTACGTTCTACGACACGGCTGTCGCGTGTCATGAAGCCACCGGCCTTCAGCACGCCGCGAAGCGCTGGCTCGAAGGCAACGAGTGCTTTTGAAATGCCGTGACGTACCGCGCCGGCCTGTCCGGACAGTCCACCACCCTTACAGGTGGCGACAACGTCAAACTCGCCGACGCGCTCGGAACATTCGAGCGGCTGCTGCAGCATCATGCGCAGCACCGGACGGGCAAAATAGACTTCCTGATCGCGACCATTGATCGTGATCTTGCCATTGCCGCGCTTGAGCCAGACGCGCGCGATGGCGTTCTTGCGCTTGCCAGTGGCATAGGAACGACCGAGATCGTCGATTACGGGTTCTGCAACGATTGCTGTTTCAGCAACTACAGCAGCTTCGGACTCAGTGATGACGTCTTTCAACTCATCAAGGGAACGGGCTTTATCAGTCATTATCAGCCTCGTGTATTCTTGGAGTTCATCGACTTGAAGTCGATCAATTCAGGCTGTTGAGCCTCGTGCTTGTGCTCGGTACCGGCATAGACGCGCAGCTTTGAGAACTGACCGCGTGCAAGCGGGCTCTCTTTTGGCAGCATCCGCTTGACGGCAGCTTCGAGTACGCGCTCCGGGAAACGACCGTCCAGCAATTTGGCCGGGTTTGTTTCCTTGATACCGCCCGGGTGACCGGTGTGACGGTAGTAACGCTTGTCTTCGCGCTTGCGACCGGAGAAGACAACCTTCTCGGCGTTAATCACGACAACGTGGTCACCGGTATCGGTGTGCGGAGTGAAATCTGGACGGTGCTTGCCGCGCAAACGAGTCGCGATAAACGCTGCAAGACGGCCAACAACGACCCCCTCCGCATCAATCATGATCCACTTGTGCTCAACTTCCGCCGGTTTGGCGACATAAGTCTTCATTTTAATCCTGCCTCAAGCCTGGTGGCGTGGGTATAATGTTTGAGCGGGCGATTTAGGCGGGGATTGTCACTTCGTCAAGCGGCTTTCGAAAAATCACTGTATTTTTATACACCTATCAATACGGTTATATAATACCGCAACTCTTTAGGCTTGGCTCGATCGACACATGACACAACCATCAAATGGCTGAAAAGCAGTAGTTTTATGAAAAATTCAGATCCACAGTAAACAAGACTGAGCCATCGCATGCGAGTGCGCCGCGGCGCACGGCATTTGCAGTAATGTCAAAGTTAGCGGAACACAATCGGGTGAGAATACTGCAGGAGTATTAGCCTCAGGGTCAATTGCCCTGCATATTGCCCGAAACAGATCTGACCCAGACCTAGCGTCATTTAAATGAGAGATACGGCCCATGAACAAGTTTGGCTTCACGACGGCGTTGTCGTCTATTCACAGCGATCGCAATTACGCGGCTAGCGCAAATGCACCCGGCTTTCGCCGATTTGCGCCGCTATTGGCCACAACACTAGCTTTGGGTCTACTCGCGGCTTGTTCACCTTCACCCGACGAGATCACGCAAGAAGAGACCGATACGGGCCCAGCCGAACTCACAGTGTTTGTCACGGCAGCCTTCCAATCCGCTGATAGTGAAAGCTTGGCGGTCGACTTCATTCCTAATCCCACCTCACCTTCCCTGGGCCGGATCATTTCGGCACCCAGTGACGGTGGGCTCGATGTTTTTAACACCGATGGTGAATTGATAATTGAGCATGCCGGCGCTCGATTATCCGGTTTGGCCGTCGCGCCAGGCTTCCAACTTCGCGGCCAAGAATTGCCGCTTGTTTTTGGCGCAATTGCCGATAGCAACACGATTGGGAGCTTCGCGTTCGTTCGCGAACAGAACGTTATATTCGAGGTGCCCTTGGCCGATTTAAGCCCGGTCGACGGCGTCGCTGGTTTGTGTTTGCTTCGTGAGGGTGTTGGATTTGTTGATCTTGTCATTCTGGGCGATGGCGCATCGGCTGAAATTTGGCGGGTGATGGATTCAGGCGATGAGACTCTCAGCGTTACACAACGCGGTAGCTTTGCCCTGCCCGCCCCCGCTCGCGAATGCGTTAGCGACAATGGCGATATTTTGGTCTCGGCCCTCAGCGCCGGTATTGCGCGAGTTGATACGGACGGCAATGTGCTCGCTCAAAACGCCACGGTCGCTACAAGCCTGGCGGTGAATACCTTTGACGGCATGCAACTCGTTTTGGTGACCAATGGCGCAGACGCCAGCCTCGCCACATTTGGCGCAACGGACCTGGAACCGTTCGCAACCGTTACCATCGAGGATGGCTTGAGCACGCCGGGCGTTGATCGCCCCGGGCCCATTTCTGTCTCATCGGCGAACTTTGGTTACACCGCCTATTCGGGCGGCATGGTCGCCGTTTTCGACGCAGAGGACTCGCGAGTCAAAGTGATCTCGCTCGACACTCTGGGGCGCAGCCTGTTTCCGGCACCCGAAGGGTAATTACGACGAACGTCGGGCGGTCCAGGTGGCCGCCCCGACCGCTACGAATAGAATGACCGCTCCGGCCTGATGCGCTAACCCTAAATGCAACGGAACAACGCTGAGCAGGGCGGCAATTCCCAACGACATTTGTGCCAACACCAGCGCTGGCAAAATGACCATAAAAGGCTTCATTGTGACGCGCGGCTCTCGATAGATACGCCAGGCCAGATAGCCGACCCCGACCGCGGCCAAATACCCCGTCCAGCGATGATGCATCTGCACTGCCGCATGACTCTCAAAAATGGCCGAGAAAAATGGGTGACCACCCAAATAGCCGTCGGGTATCAACTGCCCCTCCATCAGGGGCCAGGTATTGTATATTTTCCCGGCATCCAAACCCGCGACAAACGCACCCAGCACGATCTGGAACAAGACTAATCCCCAGATACAAAAACTCAGACGTGTAAGGCTGCCACTTCGGACGGGCGGCGCCCCCTCCGAGGCTTCCACCGCGAGCCAGAGGGCTATTCCTAAAATAACGAAGGCGATCGCCAGATGCGTCGCCAGCCTGTACTGGCTGACATCAACACGATCGACCAGACCACTTGCAACCATCCACCAGCCAACCGCGCCTTGAAGGCCGATCAATAACATAAGGCCTACCAAGCGTGGTTTAAGCTGGTGACTGAGCGCCCCCTGCAACCAGAAAACGACTAATGGAATCGCCATATAAAGGCCGATAAACCGGCCCAATTGGCGATGGCCCCATTCCCACCAAAAAATTTCGCGAAACTCCTCCAGGGTCATACCCATGTTTTGGAGCTGGTATTCGGAACTTTGTTGATAGGCTTCAAAGCTGGACAGCCAAGCGGCCTCTGACAGCGGGGGTAAGGCGCCGGAAACCAAATTCCACTCGGTGATCGACAAACCGGAATCGGTCAGGCGCGTTGCTCCACCCACCAAAATCATGATGCAAACCAAAGCGGCCAAGCCGTAAAGCCAGAGTGAAACTGGTCGGCTTGTGGTTGTCGTATAGGCCATGCGTGCTCCTGTGCTGGCCTGCTAGGTAAAGCATCCAGCGCTATGGGCAAGGTTCAGAGGCGGGATAAATCGTCACAGTCATGAAATCGCGCTCGCGCCAAAGCGTGCTCGGGGGCATCATGTCTTCAGGCAATGGATGAGAGACCGCTTTGACCAATTCATCAAAAGAGACCGTTCTGATCCTTGGGGCCGGACAAGCCGGCGGCCAATGCGCAGCGTCTTTGCGGCGCTCCGGATTTACTGGCCAGGTTATCCTGGCCGGCGATGAACAACATCCTCCCTATCAAAGACCGCCGCTATCAAAGGCCTATCTGTCTGGTGAAGTCACGCAGGATCGCCTTTGGCTGCAATCCCCTGAAACATGGCAGGAACAATCGGTAGAACTACGCCTCGGTGCGAACGCCACGCGAATCACTACCGCGACAAAATGCGTCAGTTTCGAAAACGGGCCAGACCAACACTATAGCCATCTGGTCCTCGCAACAGGATCTCGCGTGCGCCCTTTGCCGGTTGTCGGCGCAGACCTTGAGGGTGTCAGATATCTGCGCAATATCGCCGACGTTGATGCATTGAAGGTCGACTTTGCGCCCGGCAAACGAATCGCCGTTATCGGCGGTGGTTACATCGGTCTCGAGGCCGCGTCCGTCGCTCGTAAGCTCGGTGCCCGACCGGTTGTGATTGAAGCGATGGATCGTTTGCTGGCGCGCGTCGCAACGCCGCCTTTGTCGGATTTTTACCTTAAAGCTCACCGGGCGCACGACGTTGAGGTGCGACTGACAACGACCGTGGAGGCGTTACGGGGCATTAATGGCCGTGTCAGCGCCGTCTTACTGGGTGATGGATCCGAGATTGCGTGTGACAGCGTGCTCGTCGGGATTGGGGTTCTGCCCAATCAGGAAATTGCTGCCGAGGCCGGCCTAAACGTGGAGAATGGCATTGTTACCGACGAAAATTGTCAGACCTCCGAACCGGCAATCTACGCGATTGGAGATTGTGCCAACGGAATAAACCGCGTCTACCATCGACGGATGCGCCTGGAATCGGTGCCCAATGCGATAGAACAGGCGAAGCTCGCCGCGGCAACAATTTGCAAGCAGCCACCACCAAAACCAGAGACGCCGTGGTTTTGGTCGGATCAATTCGATTTTAAACTGCAATCAGCAGGGCTTGTCACCGGTGCCGACAAAACCATTGTCAGGGGTGATCCAGCAAACGGCAGCTTTGCGCTGTTTCATTTGGCCGCGGGTCACCTGATCGCTGCCGACGCGGTAAATGATCCTCCCAGCTTTATGGCCGCAAAAATCATGATCGCGAACGGTGCAGCGCCGGACCCGGCGCATCTCGCTGACACAAATATTTCGATGAAAGATATCATGCGCGGGACGGTGGCTGACCAATGATTTGGGTCAGTCATTTTCGTGGAGATAATTGGTCGGAGCGGCGGGATTCGAACCCACGACCCCTCGCCCCCCAGGCGAGTGCGCTACCGGACTGCGCCACGCTCCGACACATGTGCGACCGGACGAGTCCGACCGCGTGGGGAAGCTGCTTATAGGCACAGGGGCGCGACGCTGCAATACGCCCAACAGTGGAATTTCCTGTGCACGACAGCTCGGTGCGCGTTTGCGGCGTGCCTCAGCGTTCGAGCGCGGCTTTCAGCTTGGCCCGAGCCCCTTCGAGATCGGTGAGAATGTCGTCCAAATCACGTTTTGGGCCATCGGCTTTGCCGGGCTTACGGCGGGGTCTTGCCGGTGGCGTGCTTTCTACATCTGCAGCATCGATAGCCTGAGGTTCGCGCAATGCGCCTCCAGCGCCAAGCTCCAGCACAGAAGCTGAACCGTGCTCCTTGATGTATTTGCGCGCACCCTTGATCGTAAAGCCGTCTTCATACAGCAGACGCTTTACGCCCCGCAGCAGGGCGAGATCCTGGGGGCGATAGAATCGCCGACCGCCAGCCCGCTTCAGCGGACTGATCTGTGGGAATTTGCTTTCCCAAAAACGCAGAACATGCGCGGGGACTTCCAGTTCATCAGCGGCTTCGCTAATGGTTCGAAAGGCTTCCGGCGATTTTTCAGTGACCGACATGCGATTTTCGCGTCAGTCTTCGGCCCCTAAGACCAAACTAGTCTTTCGACAGAGACGAATCGACGCGCTCCTTGAGCACTTGGGATGGTTTAAAAACCAAAACCCTGCGAGCATCAATTGGGACTTCAACACCGGTTTTTGGATTCCGTCCGACCCGGCCACGCTTATCGCGAAGCAGGAAAGAGCCAAAGGAAGACAGTTTGACTGACTCTCCGTTGGACAAAGTGCTGGACATCATACCCAGAACTGACTGAACCAAATCCGCAGATTCCTGACGTGACAGGCCGACCTCTTTATAGACGGCTTCGGCCAAATCTGCTCGAGTTAAGGTTTTATCCGACATGGCAATACCCCCGATAACGAACCCTAGTTACGCCTGCTTTCAGCCATCAGTCAACGGCAAGGCCTTGGAAAAATGCAATAAACACGGAAAATTGATATTTTAATAGCGCACCAGCGTGGCACCCCAGGTGAATCCTCCGCCCAATGCTTCCATCAAAACCAGATCACCGCGCTTGATTCGGCCGTCTATCGCAGCCCGTTCAAAGGCCATCGGAACCGATGCGGCCGACGTGTTTCCGTGATCTGCGACGGTAGAAATCACCTTACCGGTCGGGATTGAAAGCTTGCGCGCAACACCTTCCAGGATTCGTTGGTTGGCCTGATGGGGAACAAACCAGTCGACATCCTCGATTTGAATATCAACCTGCTTACAGATCGTCGTCATCGATTCCGCAATGTTATTCACCGCGTGCCGGAACACCTGATTGCCCGCCATACGCAAATGGCCAACCGTCTGGGTGCTCGATGGCCCGCCATCAACGTAGAGCAATTCCTTAAACCGCCCATCCGAGCGCAAATAGCTCGCCAGCACGCGCGCTTGCTTGGGATCGTCTGTTGGGTCCTCACCCGTCAGGACCATCGCCCCTGCCCCATCACCGAACAAGACGCAGGTCGTCCGATCCGTCCAGTCGAGGATGCGCGACATTGTTTCCGCGCCAATGACCAATACGGTTTGTGCTTGACCGCGCGCGATAAAATTATCGGCAATGGACAGCGAATAAATGAAACCGGAACATACGGCCTGAACGTCGAAGGATGCACCTGTGCGCGCGCCAAGCGCGGCCTGAACCTTTGTCGCCGTCGAGGGGAAGGTATTATCCGGTGTTGTTGTGGCGACGATCACCATATCAACATCACTGGCGGAAATGCCGGCATCATCAAGGGCACGCTGCGCCGCCTGGGTCGCCAGATCAGAGGTCAGCTGCGTGTCAGCGGCGATGTGGCGCTGGTGAATACCTGTGCGCTCGCGGATCCAGTCATCGCTGGTATCCACCATTTTGGAGAGTTCTGTATTGGTGAGTATCCGGTCGGGCAAATAGGCCCCGATGCCGGCAATACGAGCAATGCGTTCGGTCATGACTGTGCGTTATTGTCCTGGTCGTTCGCGCTAGCGAACTTATCCAAATTATTGCGAATAGCCTGCATGAAATTGCTTTTGGAAAGCAATAAAGACAGACCCAGTGCGGAGGCGAAACCCTCACCGTCGGAGCCACCGTGGCTCTTGACCACAATTCCCTTAAGGCCGAGCAGGACTCCACCATTCATGTGGCGGGGGTCCATACGGCGGCGCAAGCGATCCAACGCGCCGAGCGACAATAAACCGGCGGCCAGTTTGGCAAGGAGGGAGCTTGTTAGTGCATCACGAACAAAACCCGCAACAAGCTTGGCGGTGCCCTCGGCGGCTTTCAACGCAATATTGCCCGTGAAACCATCGGTTACGACCACATCAATATGCCCTGCACTGATGTCATTACCTTCGATAAAACCAATATAGTTCATGTCCAGATTGGCATTCCGGATGAGACTATCGGCCTCGCGGACCGTATCATTTCCCTTAAGTTCTTCCTGGCCAACATTGAGTAGACCAACCTTGGGGTCGCCATCGCCGAAACAGGCCTGATGATAGGCCTCTCCCATAATAGCGAATTCTACCAATTGCGTCGCACCACATGAAATATTTGCACCAACGTCCAGCACGACGGTATGGCCGGTCGGTGTGGGCCAATTTGCAGATATCGCCGGGCGGTGCACACCTTTTTTCATGCGCAGTATCACTTTAGAAATCGCCATGAGGGCGCCGGTATTACCCGAGGATACAATTGCGCTGGCTTCCCCGGATTTCACGCATTGAATAGCGTTCCACATTGAAGAGCCACGGGCGCGACGCACCGCCTCACTGGGCTTTGCCGTCATCGTGACCGATGTGGGTGTGTGGCGGATTTCAGACACGGCAGCGACCGCCGGGTGCAATTCAAGGAGCGGCTGAAGTTGCGCTTCATCGCCATGAAGCAAATAATTCGCCTTGCGATCAGGCCAGCGCTTGAGCGCATACCCGATACCTTCAACAACAGCCTGAGGGCCGATGTCCCCGCCCATAGCGTCGATGGAAATCGTTGAAATACCGGTCATAGGATAATGCCCATCGTTCCCGACGGGCTCGCGCCCCGCTGAAAGAGCGCGGACATTAGCCGATGAATTTCGATATGCAAGCGTTCTAAACCTCGCTCAAAGTGTCGCGAATGCCGGTGATGCCCCATCCGCCAGCGCCCTGGGGCCCTGATTATGAAGACTGATATACGATTGACGAACATAGCGTGCCAGCCCAATGGGCGCATCGGAGACCGTTTCCGTCGCGTAGACATTGCGCGCCAAGACCAGGCTGAGTGCTTCATTGCTCGAATTGTCGCCTGCCGCTTCGGTGCTATCATCGCCTGCCAGTGCGTCGGTATAACCCTGGGCTCGACCGTAAAATCCCTCTGCCATAAATCGGATTTTCTTGCCTACCCCGGAATCTCCGACCCCCATCTCACGCATCGCGATGTCAAAATCCTCGAACATATAGTCGAAAACCAGCTGACTAATTTTGACAGCTTCGGGATCTTCGCCATCTCGCAAAACATCAATAACCAGGGCAGCATGCAGCAAAACCAGCTCAAACCGGCCCTCCAGCGTGTCCGGCACGGCGAGGTCTGCATAAAGTTCTCTGGTCCGTGACGCTGCAACAATAGCGTCGTGCAGCGCTTTGGCTGTTGTCTTTTCTGGCCGAGTGCGAAACAATTTGGACAACATGTGTTCGGGCCTCCCTCATCTTCGGGCTTGAAGCTAAGCGTCAGCTTGGCTAGGTCAAGAATGCAGATCAGGCCGGTTACGGTCCCAGGGAGTTGCCATGACACGTCGCGTTCGAATTTCAGTCTTGCTCGCAGCCTGCGCATTTGGCGCGACAGCGTGCAATCCAGTATTGAGAGCCCATGGGTATCGCTACAGTGTTGGCGAAGAGCCAACCATTGTCGCAGCCGAAGATACACAGGCCACGGTCCTGGCGCGTTTGGGCAATCCTTCCTCACGAGGCACGTTCGAGGAAGATACCTGGTATTACATCTCGGCGACACGAGAATCACTCGCCTACCTTCGCCCAGCTACGCGTGACCGTCGCATTATTGCGGTCAGCTTCAATGATACAGGCGTTGTGTCCGAAGTCATCGAATATGGCATGGAGGACGGACGTTTGGTCGCCTATGCTGATCGCGAAACGCCAACACGTGGCCGTGAGCTGACTTTGCTCGAGCAGTTGCTTGGTAATATCGGCCGGGTCCAGCCCGATCAATTTGGCGGCGAACAAAACCTGCCAGGCGGCGCGGGTGGGCCTCGTCGGGATCAGTAAAAACGCTCAGAAAATCACCAGATTAAAAAAGCCCCGGTCTATCGACCGGGGCTTTTTCTATGCATATCCGGCAATGATGCCAAATGGATAAGCGGGCGGACGTTCGGCGTCCGCCCGCGATCCCGATCAACCGGCGAGTGCCGCCAGTAGAAGCAGTGCAACGATGTTCGTGATCTTGATCATCGGATTAACCGCTGGGCCAGCTGTATCCTTATAAGGATCGCCAACTGTGTCACCTGTGATCGATGCTTTGTGGGCTTCAGAGCCCTTACCGCCGTGAGCACCGTCTTCGATGTACTTTTTGGCGTTATCCCAAGCACCGCCACCGACGGTCATGGACACTGCCACGAAGAGACCGTTGACGATAACACCCAGGAGCATCGCACCCAGCGCTGCAAGACCCTGCTCCTGACCTGCCAACGCCGTAATGGCGAAATACAGGATGATTGGAGAGAGAACCGGCAATAACGAAGGTACGATCATTTCCTTGATCGCCGAGCGCGTCAGAATATCAACAGCGCGGCCATAATCTGGCTTCGCCTTATATTCCATAATGCCCGGGATTTCCTTGAACTGACGGCGAACCTCGGTGACGACGGACGCCGCAGCACGACCCACAGCCATCATCGACATGCCACCAAACAGGTAAGGCAGAAGACCACCAAACAGCAGTCCAACAATCACATACGGGTTCTCAAGCGAGAAATCCGGGTGAATGCCGAGCAGGTGCTCAACGTCGGCTGTGTAGGCCGCAAACAGTACCAGGGCACCAAGACCGGCAGAACCGATCGCATAACCCTTGGTGACAGCCTTTGTCGTGTTACCCACCGCATCAAGCGTGTCTGTAGTGTTGCGAACATCCTCAGGCAGACCGGCCATCTCGGCGATACCGCCGGCATTGTCGGTGACTGGACCAAAGGCGTCGAGCGCAACAATCAAACCAGCGAGTGCCAGCATGGTTGTCACGGAGATCGCAATACCAAATAGGCCGGCCATCGTGTAGGTGGCCAAAATGCCGGCGATAATGATGATCGCTGGCATGGCAGTCGCTTCAAGAGAGACAGCCAGACCCTGGATCACATTGGTGCCGTGTCCGGATTCAGACGCTGCAGCAACCGAGCGTACCGGACGATATTCTGTGCCGGTGTAATACTCGGTGACCCAGATGATGGCACCGGTCACTGCAAGACCGATCAGTCCGCAGTAAAACAGAGCCTGTCCAGTGACCATGACGCCACCGACTTCACCCAGCTCGCCCATTCCGACGACTGCTGATGTGACGTACCACAAAGCACCGATCGACAGCACACCAGCCGCGATCAAGCCCTTATAGAGCGCACCCATGACATTGGTGCCCTTGCCGAGGCTGACGAAGAAGGTGCCGATAATGGACGTCACGATGCACGCCGCGGCGATTGCCAGCGGGTAGAGCATCATGGCAGCGCCATTTTCGCCCGTGAAGTAGATTGAGGCGAGAACCATGGTGGCAACAATTGTTACTGCATAGGTCTCGAACAAGTCCGCTGCCATACCGGCGCAATCACCGACGTTATCGCCAACATTATCGGCGATCGTCGCAGCGTTACGGGGATCATCTTCAGGAATACCAGCTTCGATCTTGCCAACCATGTCGCCGCCAACATCTGCACCCTTGGTGAAGATACCGCCGCCGAGACGCGCAAAGATGGAAATCAAGGACGCACCGAAACCCAGCGCGACAAGCGCGTTGATCACAGTTCGGCTATTGGGTTCCATGCCCATCATGTCGGTGAGGACCCAGTAGTATCCTGCGACGCCGATGAGCGCGAAACCCGCCACAAACATTCCGGTGATGGCACCGGAACGGAAGGCGATATCCAGGCCGCCAGACAAGCTTTTACTCGCGGCTTGCGTGGTACGGACATTGGCACGAACCGAAATCAGCATGCCGGCGAAACCGGCTGCACCTGAGAGGAAAGCACCGATGACAAAACCAACCGCAACCAACAGGCCGAAGGCCGGAATGAGTGCGATCAGAATGGCAACAGCAGCGCCGACCATGGCGATGGTTGTGTATTGACGATTGAGATAGGCGTTAGCGCCTTCTTGGATAGCCGATGCAATTTCCTGCATCTTGTCGGAACCGGCGTCCTCTTTCATCAGTCTTTGTGCCTGTACGACACCGTAGATGATGGCAAGAGCGGCAGCTGCGATGGCCAGCATAAGCATGTTCATGGCTGGTAGCCCCGTTGTTCACTTCGGAAAGGTCGATGGAAGAAACAAGGGAAGGCAAAAGCGCGAGAATCACGCCGACCGTATAATGCCCTCCCCAAAGCGGTTCGGACTATGCATAAAGCCATGGCGCCGTGCAATGCGCAGTGTCTGTTAGGTTGTGGATGGATTAGGTTTTCGCCCTAAAATACGGCGATTCAGTGGACCATTCGCATGTCATTGCCGACGACTTCCACCGTGTCGACCCAGGACTCACCAAACAAGTCGACCAGGGTTTCTGCCCATAACGCCGCGGCCCGATCATGTTCAATCGCGGTCCCGGATTCATTTGACAAAACGTTGCCGTAACCCGTTCTGACAAGGGCATCGAGGGCGAATTGGGCACGCCCGCGGGCCGCCCATATATCAACATTGTCACCGACGCGCCAATGCACCTGGAGAAAGGCAAATCCGGTCAGTCGAGAATTGTTTGACATGGGCACGACGACCGTCGGCAAAATAATCACCCGCGGATCATCCGGCCCCTCATCGATTTCCTCTTCGACGACCTCAGCGCCGGGCATCGTAAAATTCAAGACAAGGTTATTATTGGAGCTATTCGACGATGGTGATTCTTCACCACCACCTCCTTCGCCCGATGCGAATGCCGTGGATCCGAAACCAAGCGATAGAATGAGTGCCAGAAAAAATCGCATAATTACCTCTTTGAATGAGGTCATCATACGGATATCCGGTCAAAAATGCGTAAATCCGCTTGATTCAATTGTCAGCAATTGACCCATGTCATCACGGAATGTCACGCCGGCACCTTGTGACACGCTGCCAATCCAACTTATTGGGGCACCGATTTCCTCCTGAAGGGCCAAAATGGAGGCAGCATTATTATTTGGGGCGGTAAACAATAACTCATAGTCATCGCCACCGGTTATGAGGCTCTCGAGACCCGCCTGGCCTTCCTTCTCCAGCCACAGCAGAGCCGGGTCGCTGAACGGAATCATCGTGGCTTCAATTTCGATGGATATGCCGCTGGCTGCTGCCAGATGCGCAGCATCGGCTACAAGGCCGTCGGAAATATCAATACACGCACTGGCGAGCCCACTTAAAGCCATGCCAGTCTCAACACGCGCGTCGGGAAATTGGTAGCGTTTCAGCAAGGCGGGATGAGGATCCAATTCCCCTTTCGCGATCGAAAGGCCGAGCACCGCATCGCCAATTGTGCCGGTAACCCAAACATCATGGCCGTCGAGGGCTTGATCCCGGCGCAGGGCGGTTCCAGTCGCAACTTCGCCATACAGGGTCATGGAAATGACCAGAGGGCCTGCCGAGCACGTTGTATCTCCACCAAGCAAAACCAAATTGTAAACGGATTGAGCGGCCGCCAATCCCTGAGCGAAGTTTTCTCGGTCGCTCGGCGTTGCCCCCGCCGGCCACGCGATTGAGCACAAATAGCCGATCGGCCGCGCTCCCATCGCCGCGAGGTCTGACAAATTCGTCCGGAGGGCCCGCTGTGCAATCTGGTCCATTGCATCGGATTCTAGAAAATGCACACCGGCAACCAACATGTCGGAACACAGAACGATTTCGTGATCGGGTGTCGGCGTCAGGATCGCGGCATCATCTTGCAAACCCAAAGCACCAGGATTGCACTCGGTTAGTGGAACAAGGTGCTCGCGAATATAGGTGAACTCGTCTCCAGCAGACATCCCCTAGAGCTCGCCGGGACGGGCCTTGCGCGCGCAATTATCGAGCGCAGCATTGATAAACTTGGGTTCGGATCCCTCGAAAAACGCATTGGCGACTTCAACATATTCATCGATCACAACACGGGCGGGTACATCATTGCGGTGGAACAATTCGTATCCACCGGAACGCAAAATAGCACGAACAGTCGCGTCTAGTCTTTGCAAACGCCAACCATCCGCCAGCAATTCGTCTATCGCCACGTCGACGACGGCTTGCCTCTCGACCACCCCCGCGACGAGTGATTCAAAAAACGGCTGGTCGGTCTCAACACTTTCCGTGCTCTGGGCATCCTCGGCAAAGCGGTGATCACAAAATTCACGGATCACCTCGGTCGCGCCACGACCAGAGATCTCCATTTGATAAAGAGCCTGGACAGAGGCCAAACGCGCAGCGCGACGCAAACGCGCGCGCTTATCGGAGCTGTTCTCTTTTTTTTGCGTCATGCTGATTTCTCGAATTTAGTGCGCAGCGCCATCAAGGATATGCAGGCTTGAGCCGCATCGGCTCCCTTATTTTTTTCAACGGCGCGCGCCATCGCCTGATCGCGATTTTCGACTGTCAGTATGCCATTACCCACAGGAACGCCACCCAAAGACAGTTCCATCAAGCCACGCGCACTTTCACCGCATACATAATCATAGTGTGTGGTCTCGCCGCGGATAACACACCCGAGCGCGATATAGCCGGCATAATTGGCGCCGGCGAGTTCCGCTTGGGCAATCGCGCCGGGGATTTCCAGCGCACCCGGCACGGTGACAAGCTCATATGGAAGCTTAGCGTCGTCCAGCGCCTTGCTTGCGCCATCAATCATCGGCTGGGCGATGTCGCGGTAAAAATCACCGGCGACGATTAAAACAGGAGACAGGGTCATTTAGCGTCCTCGGGGAAATGGCGTTCTTCGCTGATACTCAAGCCGTAGCCTTCCAGGCCAACGATCGTCTGCGGGGTTGTGCTGAGCAAGATCATTTCTCGGACACCGAGATCTAGAAGTATTTGTGCGCCGACGCCGTATTCGCGTAGGCGTTTCGCTTCCCGCTCGCCATCGGCAAGAACGGGCTTTACGCCGAGACGTTCAGCGATGGCGGTGTCGCTGGTTTCACGGATCAAAACCATAACCGCTGCTCCCTCCGCCGAGCCAAGAGCGCGAATGCCCTGCTCTACCAGCGCTCCCCGTCCTCCCGCGGCGTTAAGAACGTCATCAACAAAGCTGACCTTGTGCATGCGAACCTGTGTCGGTGCATCCGGCGATGGCATACCCTTTACAAGCGCCACATGCTCGGACCCGTCGAGCGTATTGCGAAATAACACCATTTTGAACGGGCCGCCCCATTCACTCTCAATATTTGTCTCGAGACGGCGTTCTATAAAGCGATCATTGCGACGGCGGTAGGCGATCAAATCCTCGATGGTGCCGATCTTCAAACCATGCAATTGCGCGAAGGCAATGAGGTCGGGAAGCCGCGCCATCGTCCCGTCTTCATTCATGATTTCACAAATCACGCCTGAGTCACCCGAGCCGGCGAGGCGCGCGATATCAACCGCTGCTTCAGTATGCCCGGCACGCACCAATACTCCGCCATCACGCGCAACCAGCGGAAACACATGACCCGGGGATACAATATCTTCTGCATTTCGCGATGGATCTGTCGCCACCTCGATGGTGCGCGCGCGATCATGGGCTGAAATACCGGTGGTAACGCCCTCCTTGGCTTCGATAGAAACCGTGAAGGCTGTTTGGTGCCGGGTCCGATTTTCCGAAGACATGAGCTTGAGGTCGAGAACATCGGCCCGCTCCTGGCTCATCGACAGGCAGATCAGTCCACGGCCAAAACGGGCCATGAAATTTATCGCGTCGGGCGTGGCGTATTTCGCCGGAATGATGAGATCACCCTCATTCTCGCGATCTTCTGCATCGACAAGAATGAACATGCGTCCATTGCGAGCGTCTTCGATGACGTCCTCAATGGGTGAAAGGGGTATATCGCTCAACCTGGGTTCTCCGAGAACTGGCTCAAGCGCGCGGCGTAGCGCGCCATGAGGTCGATCTCAAGGTTTACCCGCTCTCCGGCCTGCAATTTTCCCAGTGTTGTTTGCTGTGCTGTGTGTGGAATAATCATCAAATCAAAGCTGTCATTGGAAACTTCATTGACGGTCAGAGAAACACCATCAACCGTGATGGATCCTTTTTTTGCAATGAATTGATTGAGTTGTGATGGTGGCTTGATGGTGAATATCAACCAGTCACCCTCTGTCCTTCGCGCGGCACACGTGCCAACACCGTCCACATGGCCAGTGACAATATGTCCGCCGAGCTCTTCACCTATTTTCAGGGCCCGCTCCAGATTGACGGCATCCCCGATGGTCAGATCGCCAAGCGTGGTCAATCGCAACGTCTCGGGTGAAACTTCCACGGAAAATATACCGCTAGCGCCTTGCTGATGCCGTTCCACGACGGTCAAACAGGCTCCGGCGTGTGCGATCGATGCGCCAAGATCGATTGTGCTGGCGTCGTAGGAACATTCAATTTCAAAGCGGCGCACATCTTCGCCGGAAATTTTGCGCACCCTGCCCACGTCTGTAACTATGCCGGTAAACATCAGCGTATCCGTTCGTAACTTTCCTGCAGATCAGCACCCCGTGGTGTGACAGCGACACGTGTGAATTTGGGGGCACCACTTAGCGAATCAAGACCAATATCGGTAAGAACCGGTATTCCGCCCCCACCGATCATTATGGGCGCTCTAAACCATTCAATTCGATCCACGATATCCGCCTTGATCGCTGCCGCGGCAATTTGCGAACCGGCTTCGATCATGACGCTATGATATCCATTGATCGCTCCAACCAAATTTCGGTCATTACTGAAGATGACGTTCCGAGTTTGATCCTGAAAGATTCTATCTTGGTGTTGGAGTTTACTCTTCATCCCCATGACAATCAGGTCGGGCTGTTTCTTACACTCCGCGGCTGGACGCGCCGTGAATTCAGGATTGTCCGCCAGGACCGTGCCAATTCCCGTTACAATCACCTCGTGGGCCGCCCGCATCCGATGAACTTCCTCACGGCTTTCAGGCCCTGTAATCCATTTCGACTGACCATTGGCGAGGGCGATTTTGCCGTCCAGAGATGTCGCAAGCTTCAGGGTGATGCGTGGCCTGTTCGGGGCACGCATCAGCGGTCCCTGGCCTCCCCCTCACCGTCTCCGTGAACGTCAGAGTTACTATCGCCGGAGTTATCACCGCTCAGATGCTCATCCTTGATGAATTCGCGGAAGTCCTCGACCTTGTGGAAATCCTTGTAGACCGACGCATAGCGGACATAGGCAACGGTATCGAGGTTTTTAAGCGCGTCCATCACCAATTCGCCGACACGATCAGACGGGATATCAGATTCACCGCTGGATTCTAGGCGTCGGACAATTCCCGAAATCATCTGCTCGATGCGATCGGGTTCAATATTCCGTTTTTGAATCGACAATTGGATCGAGCGATTGAGCTTCTCGCGCGCAAACGGCACGCGGCGACCGGAAGTTTTCACCACCGTCAATTCGCGTAATTGAACACGCTCAAACGTCGTGAATCGAGCGGAGCAGGACGGACATTGCCGCCGACGACGAATGACGTTTCCGTCTTCGGCCGGCCGGGAGTCTTTTACCTGGGTGTCGGGATTTCCACAAAAAGGGCAGCGCATTTAAGCAGTTTAGGACAAATCCGGGTAGATTGGGAAGCGTGCTGTCA
>Ga0315338_1000634_pt1 | contig 68859 bp, 66 predicted proteins | sample ASW8metaG_FD_204518 | JGI IMG/M metagenome (GOLD analysis project Ga0315338, IMG submission 204518) | Ammonia-oxidizing marine archaeal communities from Monterey Bay, California, United States - ASW #8 | ecosystem: Environmental > Aquatic > Marine > Coastal | place: USA: California | collected...
ACAAGGCTCGCAACATGAACTACCCCGAAGAATTCGTCGAGGTCGTCCGCACGTCGTATCCCGACCTGGCGCCGCTTCGCATCGACGCGCCGCCCGACGAAATCTACGAGCGCGCGATCACCATCGCAGAGTCCTTTGGCTGGACGATCGTGGCGCGCAGCGACGACGATCGCGTCTTCGATGCCCAGGACGAATCCTCGCTCTTCCGATTCGTCGACGACATCACGGTTCGAATCGTGCCGGACGGCGAAGGATCGAAGGTGGACATGCGCTCGAAATCCCGCGACGGGCAGAGCGATCTCGGCGCGAACGCCGCGAGGATCCGCACCTTCTTCGACGCGCTCGGCTGAGTTCGACTCGGCCTCCGCCGGGCCTTCAATCCCCGAACGCCGCGCAGAGACGCACGACCGCGAGCATCGCGTCGAAGGTCTGCGTCGTGCGTCCTTCCGGGCCCTGCATCGAGAGTTCGGCGAATCCGCCGTCCCCCGCCTGTTCCTCGAGCACCCGTTCGAGCAGCTCGGCGACGTCGAAGGTCGCACCGGGCATTGCCTGCGCATCACACGTCATCAACACGCGAAGCGTCGAAACCGCGTCCTGCTGCCGGCTACGGAATCCTTTCTCGAGTGCGCGCCCGCACCACTGCAGCGCCTCGTCCGAGAGTTCGTCCGCCACGTTCGTGAAGTAGTGGGAGTAGGCGAGCAGAGCGGAATAGCCGTCGTTCTCCACTTTGTCCGGATCGAAGCGCGGGGCGAGGAAGGCACCGGCGGCTTCGAGCGTACTCGGACGCGAGACGGGTGTCCGACCGAGGACGCCCGCGACCATACCGGTCCAGAAGACGTCGATCTCGTCCGTCGAAAGCGCCGAGTCGACGGACGGCACGCGAAAGGCGCCGTCCTCGGCCTGGAGCCCCTCGAGACATCGCACCGCCGGCTCCACCCACTCGGCGTGTATCGCCTTTGCGTCCGCCGCAACCAACAGCGCTTCGAGCGTGCCCACGAGCGCGGTCGCGTCCCGGTCGAGTTCGGCCGGATCGATCGACGGAAAGCCGAGACCGCCGCCCGAGATCAAGGTTCCGATCGGCAGGCTCCCGTCGGCAGCCTGCACATCGCCGAGACGCTCGATCAGATCGCCCGGCGGTCGAGCGCCACACAGGACCTGCGCGCGCAGGAACGCCCAGGAGTCCCCGACCTTCTCGAGAAAATCGTAGGCCGCCTCGAGCGCGTCGGCGCCGCGAAGTCGCAGTGCGCGGACGGCTTCGGCGTCGCGGGCGGCGTCTCCTCCGTCGGGGCCTGTGGTCGTGAGATGGACGATGCTCATCGGCGCCCGCCCACGAGCGTTTCTGATGGAAGCTCGCCGAAGTCTCGTCGGTAATTCATCGCGAAGTCTCCCATATGCCAGAATCCCCAGTCGTTCGCGATGCTGGCGACGCCGCCATCCGGGTCAGCCTCACGCAGTGCGCGCCTCACACCCTGCATGCGCGCTGCGGAGATGCACCGCTTCGGCGAAGCTCCCAGGTTCTCCTTGAACGCCCGCTCGAGGGTTCGCAGACTGACACCCGCATCCTCGCAGAGCTCGGAAACTTGTATCGCCCTCTTCGCTTTGGAGAAAATGTAGGAGACCGCCTTTCTCGTCGCGCGCGAGCGCGCACTCAGCGAAGCGGGCGGCGGATTGCGATCCGACTGGATGAGTAGCGAGACGAGATCCTCGGCAATCTCCTCCGCGCGCTGCTCGCTCTCTCGTCGGGCGTCGTCGACGCCCAGACCATCGTCCCATTTCGTCATCAGGCGCTGAAGTGACCGACGCAGCGCCGCGAGCCCGACCTTGCCCCTCGCATCGACCGCGATCTCTTCGCGAATGTCGCCAAAGAGTTCGGGATGTCCGAGCCTCACCGCGATCTCCTCGAGCCGGCTCTCCTGCAGCGAAAACGTGAACACAGAGAACCCGGCGGGCGAGAGACACTCGAACTGCTGACTCGGATGAAAACAGAGGAGCGCGTCGGGCTCGACCGTCCGTCCGAACCACTCCATCGAAGGATTTCGGTCGACTCGCACCGCGAAGGTTCGCAGCCCGTCGGGAGGACCACCGCATTGCTCGACCGCGCGATCGAAGGCGACGCGGGTGAAGTTTCCCGTTTCGTTGGCTCGCTGGGCAAAAGAGACGCTCGGATCTCCGCGATCGAGCTGGCGACACTCGAGGTCCCAGCCACGGACCAGCTCGTTGAACTCGTCGATATCGCGTACGATCGGCCGCTCGAGTGGCCAGCCCGGAAACGGGGCTGCCTCCGATGGCCGACCGATCGGCTGGCGGGTTTCTGATGTCATAGTGAAGGCCATCGTGCCATGCTCTCTGGCATCTAGGAACCGAAGGTCGACCCCTTGGGACTGCGAGTAGATCTCGCAAGTCTCGCTCATCGAACTTGGAGATTTGAAGTATGACGAAGAGAAGGCTCTTTTGCTTGGCCGTCGCCGCGCTGGTCTGGGCCCCTGCTGCCCAGATACAGGCACGCGACATTGTTCACGACGCCGAGTATTACGTTCTCCACGCACAGAATGGGGAACGCTGGGAAGCCGAAGACGATGCGCTCGACAAGAAACTCGCGGAGCTGAAGAAGAAGCACGGGACGCCGCCCAATATCGTCTACCTCCTCTGGGACGACACTGCATTTGGCGCAGTCGGCTTCAACGGTCTCCAGAAGAACTTCGGATACGAGACCCCCAACCTCAATCAAATGGCCGACGAGGGCATCAACTTCACACGCATGTACACCGAGCCTTCGTGCACGCCCACACGAGCGGCGTTCCTGACCGGACGACACCCGGTGAGACACGGAATGGGCGTCGTCGGCATGCCGCACGAATTCTCGGGGATGCGCAAGGAGGAGGTGACGATCGCTGAAGTCCTCTCGAAGGCGGGATATGCCACGGCCCATTACGGCAAGGGGCATCTCGGCGACATCGAGGAGAGCTATCTCCACAATCAGGGCTTCGACGAAGCGCTGTTCACGCCCATGAATCAGATCACCTCTCTCTACAATCCGCAGGGAACGCTCGTCGGCGCCGCACTCGGCTTCTCACCCGAAGTGCTTCCGCCCGACCCCTACCAGCTCGACAAGCCAGGTCTCCTACCGTCGGGTTGGGTCCAGATCATCGAAGGCAAGAAGGGTGAGCCCGGCAAGGAATGGTGTGGCAATTCGAGCGAGTGCTACGGAAAGATGGATCCCGAATCCGAGAAGCGCATGCTCGAGTTCATTCGCAAGAATGCGAGCGAAGGGAAACCGTTCTTCGTCGAATACTGGCCGAACTTCCTGAACTTCCTGGCACCCGACGTGGAGCGAAGAACCGTGTCGGGCGGCAAGGTCGCCGAGGGATTGATGCGCATCGACGATTACGTCGGCGTCCTGATGAAGGAGCTCAAGGAGCTCGGCATCGCCGAGAACACGATCTTCATCGCGATGGCCGACAACGGTCCGATGGTCCACGACCCGCCGGCCGGCTGGGGCATGCTCGAGATGATGTTCCGAGGTGGCAAGGGTGACTTCACCGAGGGTGGCGTTCGCACGCCCGCCTTTGCTTGGTGGCCCGGAATGATCGACGACGGCCAGCTCGTTGGCGACATCGTTCACGTTGCAGATCTCTACACGACGTTCGCTCGCCTCGGCGGCGCCACCCGTTACATCCCCACCGATCGAGTGGTCGACGGAATCGACCAGACGGCCTTGCTCCTGAACGGAGATACCCACAGCCGACGAGACTACGTTCATATCTATCAGGGCCATACGATCGGAGCGACGGTCAAGGGCCGCTACAAGCGGCACTGGATCTCCTCGGATCCGGGTGGCGCCTCGGGAATCGGGGCCGACTTCTTCGATCTCTACACCGATCCGCGAGAGGACAACGCGATGCTCGTACCGCTGATCCACACCCAGGGTCAGTTCGATCGCATGCGTGCTCGACACGAGCTGATGAAGAAGAAGTACCCGGATGTCCAGAACGGAAGGGGAATTCCGCTCACTGGTCTCTCGAATGCCCGACCCGAAACGAAGGCAATCGGTGACATGGTTCGGAAGAACATCAAAGCGATGCCCTTCGACGTCAGAGAGTATCTCGAGGTCGACATGCCCTGGGACGACTCCGACATGGACTGGGGTCGCTAGCGACCACGCGATCTCGACGGAGCCTGCAGGGGCCCCTCGCTTTCTCGGCGAGGGGCCCCTTTCTCTTTCGTGTCGAGCATGGCCAATCCCGAGCCCGTGGCGGACGATGCTCGCGGCCGGATCGAATTCCGTCGTCTGCCGATCGCGCGTCGAGACGGCTAAGCTGCAGCCCCCATCATGAGCAAGGCCCCCTCCTCCGACGATAGACGCGACGCGCCCCCGACGAATCGCCTCGCCCGCGAAACGAGCGCCTACCTGCGCCAGCACCAGACGAATCCCGTCGATTGGTATCCATGGGGCGAGGAAGCCCTCGCGCGGGCTCGGGACGAAGATCGGCCGCTGCTCGTCTCGATCGGCTACAGCGCCTGTCATTGGTGTCACGTGATGGAGCGCGAGTCCTTCGAGAATCTCGAGATCGCACGTCAGATGAACGAGTCCTTCGTGAACATCAAGGTCGACCGCGAGGAACGGCCGGATGTCGATCAGATCTACATGGACACGGCGATGAAACTGAATGGCCACGGGGGCTGGCCGCTCAACGCGATCTGCACACCCGATGGCCGCCCCTTCTATGTCGGCACCTACTTTCCACCCGAGCCGCGCGACAACATGCCGGGCTTTCCCCAGGTGATCGAAGCCGTGATGCGCGCCTGGCGCGAGCAACGCGACGAGATCGAGACGAACGCGGAACAGATCGCGGCCGCCCTTGTCGCGCGGCCCGAAGGCGAGTCGACAGAGAAGCCGGGCGCACACACGGTTCGCAAGGCGACCGAACTCATCATGCGCAACGCAGATCACGCGCATGGCGGCTTCGGTCAGGCACCGAAATTTCCGACGCCGACCAACCTCGAGTTCCTGACGACCGCGCTCGATTTCGTCGAGCCGAAGGAAGCGACGAAGATCGCGCGCTTCCTGCATACGACGGCGCGAGAGATGGCGCGACGCGGCCTCTACGACCAGCTCGGCGGAGGCTTCCATCGCTACTGCGTGGACAAGAGCTGGACCATTCCGCATTTCGAAAAGATGCTCTACGACCAGGGCCAGCTCCTCTCGGTCTACGCCGAGCTCGCGCGACGCAGCCACGAATCGGGTGACGTCGAATGGCCGATCCGAGAGACGGTCGCGTATCTGCGTCGCGAGATGCGCGCGGAAGGGGGCGCCTTCCAGGCCAGTCAGGATGCGGACAGCGAGGGCATCGAGGGCAAGTTCTTCGTCTGGACGCCGGCTTCGATCGAAGCCGTACTCGGACCGGACGCGAAGGCCTTCGGCAAGGCGTACGGCGTGCGCCGCAAGGGCAACTTCGAGGACGGCACCACTCATCTCGTCGACGAGGCACGGCGGCCGCGCGAAGAGTTCGCCGATGCGAGGCGAGCGCTGCTCGAGGCGCGTGCCGCGCGAGTGGCGCCCGCGACCGATCCGAAGCGGGTCGCCGCGTGGAACGGCTACACGATCTCGGGGCTCGCGCGCGCGGCCTCGGTGTTGGGCGACGAGGGGATGCTCGAAGACGCGATCGAGGCCGCCGATTTCGTCCTCGCTTCGATGCGGGACGAGCGGGGCCATCTCCTGCGCATCTACAACGAGGGGCGCGGCCACACCTCCGGATTCCTCGACGACTATGCCGGCATGCTGACGGGCTGTCTCGATCTGTATCGCGCGGGTGCGGGTGATCGATTCCTCGCTGCGGCCGACGAATTCGCGCGCGCCATCCTCGAACGCTTTGCCGACGTCGAAACCGGCATGCTCTACCTGAGTCCCTCGGACGGAGAAACGCTGATCCATCGCCCGCGCGCGGAGCACGACGGCGCCACGCCGGATGCCGCCGCGCTCGCACTCCTCGGCCTGACGCGGCTCGCCGCCCTCGCCGACGCCGAAGATGCAAGCGAGATGCAGGCCTTCGTCGGGCGTGCGATCGAAGAGCAGGGCCTCTATCTCGAGAAGATGCCCCACGCGTTCCCGACCCTGCTGCGCGCGATCGCCCTTGGCTGTCGCGGGCTCACGGTCGCGGTGATCGTCGGCGGAACCGACGACGCCGACACGCGCACACTCGCCGACCGCGCGCGCCGCGTGCTCCGTCCCGAGGACGCCGTCGTCGTCGTCGCCCCCGGCGCCCCCGCGCCGAAGGGCGTCTCGAGCGATTGGCTGAAGGGACGCGAAGCGATCGACGGGCGGGCGACGGCCTATCTATGCCATGGCCAGACATGCTCCCTGCCCGTGCACGAACCGAGCGAACTCGTAGTGGGCCTGATTCCGGGGACCTGATCTGCGCACGCCGATCCCATGCGGTCGACGCGCGCGAGGAAACGAAGATGACGACGAAGCGTGATGCCAAGGGGTACGGAACGGGACATGACGACGGACTCGAGCCGCTCGTCCCCCTCGACGTGGGTCGCCTCGACTCGGTGAATGCACTGGTCTCGGCGATGTCCAACACCGCCTTCGGCGGGCGGCGCCTCGGCGAAGCGGCCGACGCACTCGAGGCGATGGTTCGGGACGAGGACTGCTTCCGGGTCGTCACGATCTCGGGCGCGATGACCATCGCGAAGCAGGGGCTCGTGCTCTGCGAGATGATCGACCGGGGCTGGGTGGATGCTGTCGTCGCGACGGGGGCACTCATGACGCATGGCTTCGTCGAGGGCGCGGGCATGCTGCACTTCAAGCATCGCCAGGCCATGCGCGACGAGGATCTCTATGAACGCGGCTACAACCGCGTCTACGACACGATCGAACTCGAGAAGAATCTCGACGACGCCGAGGCTCTGCTCGACCAGGTCCTCTCGGGCATCGACGAGGGCACCACCCTCTCGAGCCATGCCCTGCTCGCGCGTGTCGGCGAGATGCTCGACCGCGAGGATGCCGGTCGCGCCATCCTGCGCAGCGCCGTCGCCCGCGAAGTCCCGATCTATGTCCCCGCGTTCACCGACTCCGAACTCGGCCTCGATTTCGCCATCCACAATCGACGCCTCATCGCCGAAGGAAAGAAGCCCTTCGGCTTCGACCCGTTCCTCGACCTCGAAGACTTCGCGGACCGGGTCCGAAAATCCGAACGCCTCGGCATCTTCACGATCGGCGGCGGGGTCCCGCGAAACTGGGCGCAGCAGATCGCCCCCTACCTCGAGATCAGCGCCGATCGACTCGGCACGAACGAACCGATCCGTCGCTATCGCTATGCGGTTCGCATCTGCCCCGAACCCGAACATTGGGGCGGCCTCTCGGGCTGCAGCTACACCGAGGGCGTCTCCTGGGGCAAGTTCGTCCCCGAGAGCGAGGGTGGGCAGCACGTCGAAGTGCACGCCGACGCGACCATCGCCTGGCCCATCATCGTCCGGGCGGTGCTGGAGCGACTCGCGTAGCGGCGCGCGGAAGGTGGCGGGTGGAGGTCGTGCCAGGCGTCGCGGCCGGAAAAGCCATCCGCTCGACGAATCCACCGCTGTCGGGGGGTGGCAATTCGCATCATCCCCCGCGAACGGCGCGGCACGGCGCACGCTTCGGTGAATGGCTCGGCTTCGCCTGCGCTCTATTTCACCAAAGCACACACCGCACCCCACCGCTCACTCGTGCCGGATGGCCACGTCATCGTCGGTCCGGCTCGAGCGGTCGCTGGCCGTGCCAGGCGGGCCGCTCGGGACTGCGGGGCATTCGATCTATGCGCGCCAGCTCTGGATTGGCTGGGCGACCGCCATGGAAATCATGGAGGGGCGTGGATGACTTCGAGCATATGCGCGGCTGCGGCGCGGTCGGGAAAGCCATCCGCGAGCGTGGAGACGCTGTCGGTGAGCTCAAACGATCGACGCATCATGCGGTCTCGCCACCGACCGCGGCGGATTCGACGAGCGACTGGCTTTACCGACCGCGACGCCTGGCACGACATTCGCCCGCCGAGGTAGCGTTCCGACTAACGTGCCGATTCGAAGAGAGACGGATCAGGCGTTTCGGCGAGCACGAGGTCTTCGTTGCGTTCGAGGACGCGGTCGAAGTCCCAGCTGCTGTGCGCGAGGAGTGCCCAGCGATCGTCTCGATCACGCACGACGCGGATGCGCTCGGAGTAGCGAAAGTCTTCCGGGGCGAAGCCCGCCTGTGGCCAGCGGGCGAGCTTGTAGGGAAGGTTCGAGAGCGTGAGCTCGACGCCGTACTCCGTCTTCAGGCGATGTATCATGACATCGAACTGGAGCGGCCCCATCGCCCCGAGGATCCAGCTCGCCGAACCCCCTTCCGGATCGCGGAAGAGCTGCACGACGCCTTCCTGCACGAGCTGTTCTATGCCCTTCTCGAGCGCCTTGCGCTTCTGCACGCCGGCGACTTCGACGCGCATGTACGACTCCGGTGCGAAGATCGGAATCCCCGCGTAGTGGATCTCGGGTTCGTCGGCGAGCGTGTCGCCGATGCGGAAGATGCCCGGGTCGAAGAGCCCGACCACGTCGCCAGCGAAGGCCTCCTCGACCTCCTCCCGATCCTTGCCCATGAGCAGCGTCGAGTTCGTCAGGCGGATCTTCTTCCCCGTCCGCGTGTGCAGCGTTTCTCGTCCCTTTACGAAATCGCCGGAACAAACGCGCACGAAGGCGACGCGATCGCGATGGTCCGGATCCATGTTCGCCTGAATCTTGAACACGAAGCCCGAGAACGGATGTGAAACGGGATCGACGGTCTGTTCCTCGCTCTGTCGCGAGGCCGGCCCCGGTGCGAGATCGAGGAAGCACTCGAGAAAGGGATGAACACCGAAGTTCGTCAGCGCACTCCCGAAGAACATCGGGGTCTGAGCACCGCTCGCGACGAGTTCGGGATCGAGCTCCGCGCCCGCGCCGTCGAGCAGTTCGAGGCCGTCGAGGGCGTCCCGCGCGAAGGGGCCCATCGCCTCCTGCGTGGCCTCCTGGTCGGGCTCGCCGGGGATCACCTGCTCGTCGACGCGATGCGTTCCGTGGTCGCCGCCCGAGAAGAGAACGAGTCGTCGGGCGAGCCGGTCGTAGATCCCGCGGAAATCGCTGCCCGCCCCGACCGGCCAGTTCGCCGGGACCACGTCCATGCCGAGCACGTCTTCGATCTCGGCCATGATGTCGAGAGGGTCACGACCATGCCGATCCATCTTGTTCACGAAGGTGAAGATCGGAATCTGTCGCAGTCGACAGACCTCACAAAGCTTGCGGGTCTGGTCCTCCACACCCCGCGCGGCGTCGATCAACATGACGGCGCTGTCGGCCGCCATGAGCGTCCGATAGGTGTCCTCGCTGAAATCGCGATGGCCGGGCGTGTCGAGGATGTTCACCCGGTGGCCGGCGAACTCGAAATGCAGAACCGAGCTCGACACGGAGATGCCGCGCTGCTTCTCGAGTTCGAGCCAATCGCTCGTCGCGTGGCGGGCGGCCTTCTGCGCCCGAACGGCCCCGGCCTCGCGTAGCGCCCCGCCATACAGCAGCAGCTTCTCGGTCAGCGTCGTCTTGCCGGCGTCGGGATGCGAGATGATGGCGAAGGTGCGCCGCCTCTCGATCTCGCGGCGAATCTCGTCGGGGCTGCGCTGAATCGACACGATGGGCCTACATGCCTCTTGATTGCGGATCGCGGATCGCGGAATCGGAGGAGCGCGTTCGCGGAATGCGTCGCGCCCCGTGGTTACCGGCCGGGGGCCCGCATCGCAAGGGCCGCCCAGCGAGCGCTCCCGACGCGAATCCCGCCTCTGCCGGCGTCCTGCGCTCGAAGGCCGACGAAGAGATCGCTATTCTGCGCGCCCCACGGCCCAAGGGGCGCGTGACAAGGAGAGCCAGGCAGATGAGCAAACGTGTCGACGAGATCCTGAGCTGGTACGGGGCGGACAATCCCGGCGTCCTGAAGAACCTCCGCTGGATGCTCGAGACGGGGCGTCTCGGCGGATCGGGCAAGATGGTGATCCTGCCGGTCGACCAGGGCTTCGAGCACGGACCCGGTCGCTCCTTCGCCAAGAACTCGCCGGGCTACGATCCGCTCTACCACTATCAGCTCGCGATCGACGCCGGCTGCAACGCCTATGCAGCGCCCCTCGGATTCCTCGAAGCTGGCGCGCGCCAGTTCGCCGGACGCATCCCGACGATCCTGAAGCTCAACAACAGCGAGAGCCTGCTTTCGACCGTGGACCCCAAGCCCGCCGTCACGGGCTCCGTCGACGATGCTCTACGACTCGGCTGTGCGGCGGTCGGCTTCACCATCTACCCCGGCTCCGCCGAGCGCAACGAGATGTACATGGAGTTCCGCGAGATCGCCGAGGAAGCGAAATCGGCCGGCCTTGCCGTCGTGCTCTGGAGCTACCCGCGCGGTTCCGGGCTCTCCAAGGACGGAGAGACCGCGATCGATGTGATCGCATACGCAGCCCAGATCGCGGCCCAGCTCGGCGCGCACGTGATCAAGGTGAAGCCGCCGACGGAACACATCGAGCAGGACGCCGCCCGCAAGGTCTACGAAGCCGAGGGCATCGACGTCTCGACGCTCGCAGCACGCGTCTCGCACGTCGTGCAGAGCAGCTTCGATGGTCGTCGGATCGTGATCTTCTCCGGCGGCGCCGCCAAGGGCACGGACGGTGTCCTCGAGGAGGTCGCGGGAATCGCCGCGGGTGGCGCCTTCGGCAGCATCATGGGCCGAAACGCCTTCCAACGTCCCAAGGCCGAAGCGATCGAACTGCTGCATAGCGTGATGGATCTCTACGCGAAGCAGCCCTAGGCGTCCGGGGAATCGGTCAGGCCGCGAGCAGCGTGTCGGTCACGAAGCGCTCGATCGACTCGCGCTGTGCGGGCGCGACCGCGCTGAAGACCAGGCCCAGGTCGGGCATCAGCTGATAGGCGGCTTCAGCATCCAGGCTGATCGGTCCTCGCTGGGGCAGCGCGAACTCGAGTCGGAACCGCTGGCCGAGCGCGATCGACTCGGAACTCCGAATCAGACAGCCATTCTCGGAGAGCGACAGCACACGCCCCTCCCAGCTGCGATCACCCTTCTCGAATCGCGCCGCGAGCTGCGTCGCGATCCGCGGTGTCGAGCGCGGCGTATCCTCGAAGATCTGCTGAATCAATCGATAGAGATCGTGCATCCCTGCCGGTCGTCGCACGGCACCGACGATCCGCGGATCCTCGCTGTCGACAGCCCCGCGCCCGGTCAACAAGACCATCGGTACATCCGTCCCGGTCTGGGAAGCGTGAAGCTCTTCCGCCTCTTCGAGACGTCGATCATCGACCACCAACAGGTCAGCGAGTCGCGCCGGATCTTCGATCTGCATCTGCGCGAACGTCTCCGGCAGCACCAGTCGGTATCCGAGACGAGTCAGGATCACGTCGGTCGCGGGGCCGAGTGCTTCTTTCGATCCGTGATAGACGATCGTGCGCTTGGCGGGCATGTCTGAATGCATGCAGCGGAAATCGGAACGTTGATCTGTCGAATTGAGGGAATTTGCCCTCGAATAAGTTTTTCCCAAGGGGGACGCCCTGTATCGCAGGATAAATACTTTCGAAGTCTGAAACGATTCCTGCGCGCAGCAGAAGAGGTGCATGATCGGGCTGCTAGCCTCTGGGCGTGGAGAATACGGGAAACGGGAATCCGAATCGCGAGCTCTCGTCCTGGCTCATGAGCCAGCGCCACGAGATCGAACGCGTGATGCAGAACCGCCTTGGAGCGGCCGCACCCGCTGCCTCTGGACCGGAGGCGGAAACACTACGCCGCTTCCGCACCTTCACGTCGACCGCGCTCATGCGAGGCGAAGCTCCCCGACCCGTCCTCGACGGATTGCGTCCGAACGAGCGACGCGTGATGGCCTTGCTGACGTGCTGGGCCGAGTCCGCTTCGGAACTCGCCGGCCCCGACCACAGCGTCGTCGACCGCGCACTCGCCCCTCTCCTCGATGCTTTCCGGCTCGCCATCCGTACGACGGGGAGCAAGCGCAAGACGAGTGGGCGACCGCGCGCGACGCGACGCGCGATCTCCGCCGCGATCGATCGCGTGGCCGATCTCTACTTCGCGGTCGACACGGACTCGGGCGAGATCCTGGATGCCAATCCCGCTGCGGGTGCCGCGCTCGGCGTCGCGCGCGATGCGCTCATCGGGATCGAGTTCACGGCCTTCGTCCCGGTCGACAATCAGGGACCTTGGTGGACCGCCCTCGACGCGGTCGCGGAGGGCCAGGACAGCCACGTGTTCATGGCATCCATGCAGGACCGGGAAGGCCAATCACTTCGGCTCGAGATCTCGGCCACCCGCTATCTGCGAACCCAGCGCACGCTCGCGCTGATCCTTGCGCGCCCCGCCACCAAGGTGGAAGCGCTGGTCGAGGCGCTGATCAAGACGCAGCCCTCCGATACGGCTCAGCCGAGCCTGCCCTGAAGCTCCGCTCGGAGGAACGGGATCACCCGTGACCAGGCCATCTTCGAGGCTTCCGCTCGAAAGGCCGGCTCCCGCATCTTGTTGAGAAATGCGTGTCCCGCGCCTTCGTGTCGATCGACCGTGAATGGCATCCCGCTCTTCGCGAGCCCCGCTTCCAGGGCGTCGACGTCGGCCAGCGGGACGAAGTCGTCCTCGCACCCGAAAGACGCAAAGAGCGGCATCCGCATAGATTGCCCCGCTTCGATCGGAGAGCGCGGCTTCATCTCGCGGTCCCGCCCACCGGGACCCGCCAACATGCCCTCGTCATAGGAAAGGATCCCGTAGAAGGGCGCGGCGGCAGCGAACTGCGCGGAGGTACATGCGGCCAGCAGCGCGTAGGTCCCACCCATGCAGACGCCGACGACACCGATCTTGCGATCACGGCAGACCGGGTGTGCGCCGAGCCACTCCGCCGCGCGGTCGAGGTCGCCGAGGATCTCGAGATCGGGCAGGGATCGGATGAAGGCGCCGGGATCGGCCGTCGGGGGGCCGGCACGATCGCGATAGAGATCGATCTCCAGCACGCCGAAGCCCTCGGCCGCGAGGTCGGAAGCCAGAGCCTGGCTATGCGGCGAAAGACCCCAGACATCGTGAATCAACACGAGCCCCGGCAGGGAGGCGTTCTCGTCGGGCACATGGAACCGCCCGAGAGCCACGTCCTCGACATGGATCGACCTGCTCATCTCGGAACGCCCTCCTCGCGAAACGGCTGTTCGCGGTGCCCAGGCCTCGAACCCTAGACTGGCAGGCGGCGGACGCGCAATTCCGGACCCGCGATTCGCATGCCGCGCCTCGATCGAAGCGCCCTCTCTGGCAGCGCGCGTTGCCGACCACTAGACTCGCCGCCCTTCCAGGAGACCCCAATGAGCGATTCCCCCGAAGCCCCCAAGATCATCCGCAAGAAGACCGGCAACTTCCTCGAGGATTTCGAGCCCGGTCAGGTCTTCCGCCACAAAGGCGGCAAGACGATCACCGAGGGTCTCTTCACGACCTTCACCGAATTCTCGATGTCGACGCATCCCACGGCGAAGAACGCGCGCTACGCCCGCGCCTACGGCTTCGACGGCCTCGTCTGCCCGCCCGGACTCGTGATGCTCGTCGCCTTCAGCCAGACCGTCGAAGACATCTCCGAGAACGCTCGCGCGAACCTCGAGTACATCGACATGAAATTCGGTGCCCCAGTCTACGTCGGCGACACGCTCGAGGTCGAGACCAAGGTCCTCGGGCTGCGCCTCTCGTCGAGCCGCCCGAACCTCGGCATCGTCCATGTCCAGTCGACCGCGCGCAAGAACATCGGCGACGCGAGCGAAGCGATCGTCGCGACCTGGCAACGCAAGGTTCAGGTCTACAAGGGCGACGAAGCGGTAGAGGTCGAGAACTTCGAGATCGCCGCCGACGAGATCGAGTGCGAGCTCGTGATCCCGCCCTACGACGCGAACGCGAAGCTCGCCGAAATGGCCCACCTCTCGAGCCCCGACAGCTATTTCGAGGATCTCGAACCCGGCACGCGGATCGAGCACTCGCGCGGTCGAACCGTGACCGACGAGCATATCGCCATGACCGCGGTGCTCGACAACACGAGTCAGGTGCATTGCAACCAGTACATGATCGACCTGAACCCGAAGCAGTACGTGGGCGGTCAGCTGATCATCTTCGGCGGCATTCCCTTCACCCTCTGCCTCGGACTCTCCTGCCCCGACGTCGGAGACAACGCGCTCGGCGACATCATCTACACGACGGGTCGCCACACCGCCCCGCTCCAGGCCGGCGACACGGTCTTCGCGGCCACCGAAATCCTCGGCAAGCGCGATCATCCGGATCGACCCGATCTCGGCATCGTCGAGACGCGCCTCTTTGGACACAAGTTCGTGTCCGCGGAAGGTGAGACTTCGGACGATGCGCCGGACGGCTGGAAGAAGGTGCAGATCTTCGAGCTGGATCGGCAGATCGCGGTCAAGCGAAAGAGCCACTACGCCTAGCTCGGTGGTCCGCGAGCAGGCCAGCTCGGCCCCCCGCATCCCAGCACGGCGCCGCGCGATTTTTGGCGAATGGCTCGGCTTCGCCTGCGCTTGATTTCGCCAAAAACCACACGCCACCGCACTGGCCGCGTCGACTCGATCCAGATCGACGAGCGGGCCTCCGCGCTCGCCCCTTACGGTTAGAACAACTCGACGTGTGTACCTCGCTCCAGCACGAGCGGACGGTGGGATGCGGTGTGTGCTTTGGTGAAATAAAGCGCAGGCGAAGCCGAGCCATTCACCAAAGTGCGCGCCGTATCCCGCCGTTCGCGCAGTACCGGAGAACCGGAACGCGCGTCGGCATCAGGGGGTACGGTCGTAGGTCCAGGTGGACTTTTTCTGCATGGTGAGGCGGTGGCGCGGGCCTGGGAGCTTGGGGTCGGCGGCTTCGTAGCCGGCGTCGCCGTGCCAGAGGCAGACGGGGCCTTCGTCGGCGAGGCCGATGCGGGTTTCGAAGCGTTCGGGTTGTCGGAGACTGACCGAGGCGAGCGCGGTCTCGACGCTGTCGAAGCCGCAGAGTTCCGAGAGACTCACGAAGGTGGGCGGGGCGACTTCGATCTCGCCGGCGTCACGGCGCCCGAGAGCGTCCAAGGGACGCATCCAGTCGGATTCGTGAATCTCGCCGTAGTCGATGGCGACCTCGCCCGAGGCGGCTTTCGCGGCGAAGAACCAGGTCAGGAAGCGGCGGGGGGTCGTCGGGGGCGGTGTCCAATGGGAGAAGGGATGCATGCCCTCCGCGTCCACGGGGAGGCCGCATTCTTCGAGCGCCTCGCGAGCGGCGGCGCGGCGCGAAGCGGCCAGGTCGTCCTCCGCCGGGACACCTTCCCAATCCGCGGGATCGATGCGACCTCCCGGGAAGACCCACATGCCGCCGAAGGCGATCTTCGAATTGCGCTTCAGCATCAGGGTTTCGAGGCCGTCACGGCCGTCGCGCAGAAGGATCACGGTCGCGGCCAGAACGGGCTTCGAGCCCTCGGCACCGGACTTCACGGATCGTTCGATCGACGTTGCGTGATCACTCGCGCTCATGCGGCGAGCGTAACACGGATCAATACGTGCTGAGGACCATGGCGGCGCGCCCGACGCCGACGGCGAGGTCGACGGTCCAACCGTCGCAGAGCTCGGCTTCATAGTCGGGTGCACCGAGCTCGAGGCGATGGCCTTCGCGCGCCGCGAGGCTGCCCGCATTGCCGCAGAGCACGTTCAGGAATTCGCCGACACCGTCGGCCACCATCTCCTGATCGAGATCGCGCGGGTCGAGTCCGCTCGACGCGACGGCCAGCGCTTCAGAGAAGGCCAGGTCGGCCGCGATCGCGACGTCGACGCCACGCGCGCCCTTCATCGGAACGGAAACGCGCACCTCGCCGAACTCCGGAACGTCCTCGAAGGCACGAATCTCGCCCACCTTCGCGCGAATTCCGCCGACTCGAAGCATGTAGCGAGGCAGAAGGTCGAGGACGTATTGCGTCACGCGACGATTCGCGAGGCCGTCGGGCAGCGAGACGCTCGACGTGTCGAACTGGGCCTGATCGGCCTTGAATTCGTCGAGGAGCACACCCAGTCGGTCTAGTTCGATGCATCCCTGAGAGACCAGCGCCTGCCCGATCGGAAGCCGTCGGCTGCGCTGTCGCTGCAGGACCTCGACGAGTTGCTCCGACGAGAGCAGTCCCATGTCGACGGCGAGGTCGCCGCACGGCATGTCGCGATTCCTTTGCTCGGCGTTCACACGCTTCACATCGACGTCGCTCATGAATCCGAGCTTGACGGCGATCTCGGCGATCGAAGCGTTCTCGCGGTCCATCAGGTTCAGCGCCTCGCGAACATGGCTCGCGTCGACCTCACCGCAGTCGATCAGGAACTGGCCAAAGAATCTCACTCCGCTCATTCCGGCTCCACCGCGGCGGTCTGCCGGTCCCGACGGACGTTCTCCACCAATGATTCGACGAGGTCGGTGTCGAAGGGTTTCCCGAGGACATGGCAGGCGCCGAGCTTGAAGGCCTCCTCGGCCTTGCTCGCGTCGCCGCTCAGCGACGAGACCATCGCGACCGAGACCTCGGGATGCATCGACTTGATCGTGCGCAGCGCCGACAGGCCGTCGAGCCCGGGCATCACGATGTCCATCAGGACGAGGTCGGGATTCGATTCGTTCGTCATGCGAATCGCCGCGGCACCGTTCCGCGCGAGACCCACGATCGCAACGTCATCGATCTCGGCGAGGATACGCTCGAGCTGCGCGAGAACGGTTCGACTGTCATCCACCAACAGGACGTTGATCTTGCGGGTCATCCCTGCCTCCGAAAGTGCGTTTCTCATCGGAGATTCGAAGGCTCGGATTGAGGCAGACGGACTCGGACACGAGCCCTGCGGCGGACGTGCGCATCGAATGCGGCCGAAACGCGCACGGAAGCCCCGGTTGTTGCCGCAAGAATCGAAAATACTTACAGTACGCGGCCTTACGGAATGAGCCCCGAGCGGGCCGATTCCGTTCGAATCTCAGACCTGAACCCGCGACCCCTGAATCGGAGCCCATTCGGATGCGATTTTACGAGTACGAGGCCAAGGCACTCTTCCGACGCCATGGTCTGCCGCTGGGAAAGAGCCAGCTCGTCAGCGACGGCCAGGAAGCGCGCGCCGCTTTCGACGCGCTCGGCGGCGTCCCCGTCGTCCTGAAGAGCCAGGTGCTCTCGGGCGGCCGGATGAAGGCGGGCGCGGTCCGCTTCGCAGATGCTGCGGACGAGGCTGCGGAGGCGACCGACGCGATCTTCCCGATCGAGGTGAACGGACAGAAATGCCGCTCGGTCCTCGTCGAGGAGAAGACGCCGATCGCGCAGGAATATTTCGTTGCGATCACCTGGGACGGACGCGCGAAGCGCCCCGTCTGCGTCTTCAGTGACATGGGCGGCATCGACATCGAAGAGGTCGCGGAAACCCATCCCGAGCACGTCTCGAAGACGCACTTCTCGACGATCCTTCCGCTCACGCCGCGCATCGCCAAGGAAGCGGTCGCCGCGACCGGCGTCAGCGGCTCCGACCTGAATCGCCTCGCTCCGATCGTCTTCAACCTGATGAAGATCTTCCTCGAGTACGACCTCACCCTCGCCGAGATCAACCCGCTCGCGAAACTCGAGGACGGTCGCTTCATCGTCCTCGACGGCCACATCGACATGGAGGCGGAGGCGCGTGGCGATCACAAGGCGCTGCTCGACGAGCTGGGCATTGGCGACGACGAGACGCGACAGGCCCGACCGCCGACCGAGTTCGAGCTGGCGGGTGCTCGTGTGAACGCCGCCGACCATCGCGGCGTCGCCGGCAACGTCGTCGAGTTCGACGGCAACCTCGGCCTCGTGATCGGCGCCGGTGGCGGATCACTCACGCTCTTCGACGCCGTGCGCAACCACGGCGGAAAGCCGGCCAACTACTGCGAGATCGGCGGCAACCCCTCGATGAGCAAGGCCAAGGAGCTGACCAAGCTGATCCTTTCCAAGCCCGGCGTCGAGAAGATCGCGGTCATGATGAACGTCGTGTCGAACACGCGCGTCGACATCGTGGCCCGCGGCGTCATCAAGGGCTGCCTGGAAGCGGGCAAGGACCCGGCGGAAACGATCGCCATCTTCCGCATCCCCGGCGCGTGGGAAGAAGAAGGATTCAAGATCCTCGAGAAATACGGCGTCGACTACTGCGATCGAAGCGTTTCGATGTACGACGCGGCCGGCCGTGCCGTCGCGAAGTTGCAGGGATAGAAGGGGTAAGAGAAGAACCATGTCGATCCTGCTGACCAAGAACACACGCTTCATCATCCAGGGCATCACCGGACGCGAAGCGATCAACCTCACCCGCGAGAACCTCGACTACGGCGCGAAGATCGTCGGTGGCGTGACCCCCGGTCGCGCCGGCCGCGACGTGTACGGCGTTCCGGTCTACGACTGCGTTCGCGACGCGGTCGCGGCGAACGGCGGGATGATCGAGGGCTCGATCGTCTCCGTGCCGCCGAAGTTCACGCAGGACGCGATGATCGAGGCGCTCGAGAACGACATCAAGCTGATCGTCGTCGTGACGGAGAACGTCCCGCGCAAACAGGTCGCCGAAGCCGTCGAACTCGCCGAGCTGCGAGGCGCTCGCATCATCGGCCCGAACTGCCTCGGCATCATCTCTCCCGGTGAATGCAAGATGGGCGGCGTCGGCGGACCGGCTGCCAATACGCGCCAGGCCTACACGAAGGGCAACATCGGCGTGATGTCCCGCTCGGGCGGCATGACGACCGAGATCGCCTCGACGCTCACCGCTGCGGGCCTCGGCCAGTCGACCTGCGTGTCCATCGGCGGAGACGCGATCGTCGGCACGACCTACGCCGAGTTGATGCCCTTCTTCGAAGCCGACCCGAAGACCCATGCCATCGCGATCTACTCCGAGCCCGGTGGACGCATGGAGGCCGAACTCGCCGAATGGGTGGCCGAGAACGATTCTCGACTTCCGATCGTCGCGTTCATGGCGGGCCGCTTCATGGACGAGATGAAAGGCATGCGCTTCGGCCATGCCGGCACGATCGTCGAAGGCAAGGAAGACACGACCGCCGAGAAGATCAAGCGGATGGAAGAAGCCGGCATCTCGGTCGCCGAGCGGATCGAAGAGATCCCCGACCTGATTCGCAAACGACTCGCACGCCGAAAGCGCTGAGAACGAGAGCCACGCTGCCCAAACGCGCGTAGGACGAAGAGATAGGAGCCACTCGACATGCCCGGAGAATTCATCGACGTTCGCGTCGACCCGACCGTCGCCAAGAATGCGGAGATCGCCAAGAAACTCGCTGAGATCTGCCCGGTCTCGATCTTCGAGGCCAGCGCCGACGGCGTCTCGATCGACGAGTCCAACCTCGACGAATGCGTGCTCTGCGACCTCTGCCTAGAAGCCGCGCCCAAGGGCAAGATCGAAATCATCAAGCTCTACGAAACCCCGAAGAGCTGAGACAGGAGACCCCCATGCGAAGTGCAAAAGACTTCTTCCAGCCCATGGCCCTCGGCGCGCCCGAGCCTCTGCGCGAGATTCCCTTCAAGCCCTCGCGCATGATCCACTTCTTCGACCCGAGCAACGTCAAGATGGCGGCCAAGGTCCCGGAGATCGCGAAGAAATGTGACGTGCTCCTCGGCAACCTCGAGGACGCGATCCAGGCCGACAACAAGCTCGCGGCGCGCGAAGGACTGGTCAAGATCGGCCGCGAGACGGACTTCGGGAACTGCCAACTCTGGACGCGCGTGAACAGCCTCGATTCGCCCTGGGCGCTCGACGACCTGACGACGCTCGTCACCGAGATCGGAAACGAACTCGACGTCATCATGGTGCCCAAGGTCGAAGGCGCCTGGGACATCCACTACGTCGATCGGCTGCTCGCCCAGCTCGAAGCGCGCGCCGGCATCAAGAAGCCGATCATGGTGCACGCGATCCTCGAGACGGCGCTCGGCGTCGCGAACGTCGAAGAGATCTGCGCGGCCAGCCCGCGCATGCAGGGCCTCTCGCTCGGCCCGGCGGACCTCGCCGCGAGCCGTCGCATGAAGACGACGCGCGTCGGCGGTGGCCATCCCGGCTACATCGTGCGAACCGACCCCGATCCGTCGAACCCGGACGCGGAACGACCGACGGCGCAGCAGGACCTCTGGCACTACACGATGGCGCGCATGGTCGACGCCTGTAACGCGAACGGCATCCTCCCCTATTACGGACCCTTCGGTGACATCAAGGACACCGTCGCTTGCGAGGATCAGTTCCGGAACGCATTCCTGATGGGCTGCGTCGGAACCTGGAGTCTCCACCCGGTCCAGATCGACATCGCCAGGAAGGTCTTCTCGCCGCCGGCGGACGAAGTCCTCTGGGCGAAGAAGGTCATCGACGAGATGGGTGACGGAACCGGCGCGGTCATGATCGACGGCAAGATGCAGGACGACGCAACCGTCAAGCAATGCCGCGTCATGGTCGAGCTTGCCGAAATGCTCTCCGAGAACGATCCGGAACTGAAGAAGGCCTACGGCCTCTAGGTCGGACGGCCCCTGCCAGATCCAGATCGCACGCGACGGAGATCTCCCCGCTTCACAGACGAACACCGCCCGTACGACTGGAGTAGAGATGCAGACGACGATTCTGGGGCGAACCGGCATGCGCGTCTCGCGCCTCTGCCTGGGATGCATGAGCTATGGCTCGTCCGAATGGCGGCCGTGGGTACTCGACGAGCATCAGGCGCGTCCCTTCTTCAAGCGTGCGCTCGAAGCGGGCATCAACTTCTTCGATACGGCCGATATCTATTCGCTCGGCGCTTCCGAGGAAGTGACCGGAAAGCTCCTGCGCGAAATGGCCAACCTCGAGGAGGTCGTGCTCGCGACGAAGCTGGCACTGCCGATGAGCGGCGCACCGAACATGCGCGGCCTTTCGCGCAAGCACATCCAGCAGGCCTGCGAGTCGAGTCTGCGCCGACTCGGCGTCGACACGATCGACCTCTACCAGCTGCATCGCCTCGACCCCGACACGCCCATGGAGGAGACCCTCGACGCGCTCGACGATCTCGTTCGGCAGGGGAAGGTCCGGCATATCGGCGCGAGTTCGATGTACGCCTGGGAGATGGCGACGTCGCTCGGCATCTCCGACCGAAAGAGCCAGGCGCGTTTCGCGACGATGCAGAACCATTACAACCTCATCTATCGCGAAGAAGAGCGCGAGATGATGCCGCTCTGCGAGACCGAGGAGGTCGCCGTGATCCCCTGGTCGCCGCTCGCGCGTGGGATCCTCGCGGGCACGCGCAAGGCGCTTCGCGAAAAGGCGGGCTCGACGCGACAGGAATCGGACGGCTTCACCGACTACCTCTACGACCAGGACTCCGACTGGGACGTCGTGCTCGCCGTGCAGGAAGTCGCAAAGGAACGAGATCTGCCCGCCGCGCAGATCGCCCTCGCCTGGATGCTCGGCAAGCCCTACGTCACGGCCCCGATCATCGGCGCGACGAAGCTCGGCCATCTCGAAGACGCGATCGCCGCCCTCGACGTCGAACTCTCGGCCGAAGAGGTCGAACGCCTCGAAGCGCCGTATCGGCCGCATCCCGTGAAGGGAATGGGACCGCCGGCGCTGTTCAGGCCCGCGCGAGGCCGATAGCGCGCCACGCGATCGGCTCGCAGCCCGGCGACGGCCTGCGAATTCGCCTCGATGGGGCGCGACGAGCATCCACGCGAGCCCGTCGGGCGGCTAAGATCCGAACGACGATGAGCGAAGATTCCGACACGCCGCCCGCCTCTCGACGCGACCTGGCGATCATGGGCGCGCTCGCGATCTCGATCATGGCGCCGGTGACGCTGCCCGTCCCGATCCTGCGCGAGCTGGTCGGCATTCGATTCGAGGTGTCGGAGTTCCTCACTTCGCTGTTCATGTCGGTGAACATGATCGGCGCCGCCCTCGCCGCCCCGTTCGCGGGCGCATTGGCCGACCGCCTCGGTCGTCGGCGACCGCTGATCGTGGGCGCCTTGCTGATCGACGCGGGCTGCTTCGTCGCGATGACCGCCGACGTGCCCTTCTCTCTCTTCCTGGGGATTCGCTTCGTGGAAGGCTGCGCGCATATCTTCGCGCTCTCGCTCCTGCTCTCGATCGCGGCCAGTCTCGGCGGAGCGAATGGCCGCGGGCTCACGATGGGCATCACCGGCGCGGGCATGATGCTCGGCATCGCCTTCGGCGCGCCCCTGGGCGGTGCCCTCGGCGCGGACGACCCGCTTCGCCCGCTCGTATCGGGCGCGGTTCTGCTCGTGGTCGCCTCCGTCCTCGCCGCGACGACCCTGCCGGACCCGAGACATCTCGACGTGCGCCCGGGCCTCGGCGCGATCTGGCGAACGATCAAGCAGAACCGCGATGTCATCGCCCCGCTCGTCTTCGCCTTCGCCGACCGCTTCACCGTAGGCTTCTACACGACGACCTTCTCCCTCTTCGCCTCGGGACTCCATGGCGCCTCGCCGCCGCGCGTCGGCCTCTGGATCACCGCGTTCATGCTGCCCTTCGCCTTCTTCTCCTTTCCGTTCGGGGTACTGGCAGACCGCGTCTCGAAGACGGCGCTGCTTTGTGGTGGCAGCCTCGTGTACGGCGTCCTGACCGCCAGCCTGGGCTTCTGGCCGACGGACGTGATCGCGTTCGGCATGGCCGTGATCGGTTTGTCCGCGGCGGTCATGTTCGTGCCCTCGATGTTGATGACGACGGACCTCACGCCGCCGGAGATCCGCTCGACGGCGCTCGGCGCCTTCAATACCGCGGGCAGTCTCGGCTTCATCCTCGGACCGATCACGGGTGGCCTCGTCAGTCAGACGGTCGCAGCGAGCCAGGGTCCTGCTGTCGGCTACCAGGCCGCATTCGTCGTCGCCGGCGTCGCGGAAATCGCCTGCGCCGCGGTCGCCCTGCCCTTCCTGCTGCGACTGCGCGCCGCCGGCCGGACGACCTGATCCCGCCAGGGTCCGGGGATCGTCGGGGACTGCCGAAGGGTCGCCAACCGCCTGCTTCCGGCCGTCCGTAGCCAACCACGAGACTCGTATAAGGTCAGTCCCCTCCGAATCCGATAGGCTCCTTCGATGGCGACGCGTGATGCAAAGAAGATCTATCCGGTGATCCTCTCGGGTGGGTCCGGGACCCGCCTCTGGCCGCTTTCACGGCGCGCCTATCCGAAACAGCTTCTGCCCCTGGCCAGCACGAAGACGCTCCTGCAGGAGACGACGAGCCGGGTCGGCGACGCGCGCAGCTTCCAGCCCCCGCTGATCCTCTGCAACGACGCCCATCGCTTCATCATCGCCGAGCAGCTTCGCGCGCTGGACATCACACCCCTCGCGATCGCCCTCGAACCCGTCGCGCGCAATACCGCCCCCGCGATCACCGCTGCGGCGCTGATGGTCGCCGAACTCGATCCGAACGGGATCATGCTCGTGCTGCCCTCCGATCACGTGATCCGCGATCTGCCCGCCTTCCAGCAGGCGATCGAGACCGCGAGCCACGCCGCCGCCCAGGGACAACTCACGACCTTCGGCATCGTCCCGCAACATCCGGAGACCGGCTTCGGCTACATCCATCGAGGCTCCGAACTCGAAGGGGTTCCCGGCGCCTACGCGGTCGAACAGTTCGTCGAGAAGCCCAATCTCGAACGCGCCGAGGCATTCGTCGCGTCCGGCAACTATGCGTGGAACAGCGGCATGTTCGTCTTCCCCGTTCGAACGCTGCTCGAGGAGATCGAGCAGTTCCAGCCCGAGATGCTCGCCGCCTGTCGCGAATCCGTCTCGAGGGCGAACCGCGATCTCACCTTCACGCGCCTCGACGAAGAGACGTTCGCGACGGCGACGGCGATCTCGATCGATCACGCGCTGATGGAGAAGACGCATTCGGCCGCGGTCGTCACCTGCGAGATTGGCTGGAGCGACGTCGGTTCCTGGGGCGCGCTCTGGGAGATCGGTGAGCAGGACGAGAACGGCAACGTGACGCTCGGCGATGTGCTGCTCCACGACGTCGAGAACAGCTACATCCGATCCGAGCGAAGGCTGATTGCCGCGGTCGGCGTTCGGGATCTCGTGATCGTCGAAACCGACGACGCCATTCTCGTCTCGCCGCGGGATCGCGCGCAGGACGTGAAGGAGATCGTCGGACAGCTCGACGCGGCGGACCGACCGGAGTCCGAGCTTCACGCTCGCGTGTATCGGCCGTGGGGCAGCTACGAAGGTGTGGCCGACGGCGATCGCTTCCAGGTGAAGCGAATCCGTGTGAAGCCCGGCGGAAAGCTCTCCCTGCAGAAGCATCAGCATCGCGCCGAGCATTGGGTCGTCGTCGCCGGGACCGCGTGCGTCACGGTCGGTGGCGAAGTGGCGGAGCTCTCCGAGAACCAGTCGACCTACATCCCTCTCGGCGTGACCCACCGCCTCGAGAACCCGGCCGAGGACGAACTCGTCTTGATCGAAGTCCAGTCCGGGGGCTATCTCGGCGAGGACGACATCGTCCGCCTCGACGACATCTACGGTCGGAGCGAATCGGACGACTGACTCGGGATTCGCCGTCGCTCTCGGCACGCGCGACGGCGAGAAAGAATTAGACCCGATCGACATTCGAGTCCGATTTTCCGCGAGTCCACTTCGCCTCGAGACGGATCGAGCCCGAGGCGCGTTCCAAAAACTCTTTTCGAAACTGGCGCTTGCGCACATGCAGGCCGCGTCGGAATGCATCGTCGCCACGACGAAATTCGCGCCGACACACGAACCAATAAATCACATCGAAAATGGGGGTTCGTGTAGGATGGATTCGCTGGTTCTCTCGAACCGGTGCCTGGGAAGGCAGCGCGAATTCGGCTTCGCGCACGGTCGATCGACGGCGCGTTCCTGTTCTGAGAACGGGGGCTGCACCCGAGTCGCGCCTCGCGCGTGACACGACGGTCCGTGCACAACCTCGAAATCGTGGGCGTTTCTTTGCGCCCGAAACGGGAGATCAGCGAGCTGATCTGTGGTGGGGTCCGTCTGTGAGCGCGTGAGGGAACGCGACCGAGTACGGACCTCATCGAATCCGCCGCAAGCGTGCCGTGCCTAAACGTACGAGGCGCGCCGCGGGGCGAGCGAGGAAAGACCGTCATGAACAGGATTGGGGCCTTCTGCTGGAGTCTCATCACGATCGCGCTCTTATTCACGGCCTCATCGGCGAGCGCGGCGTCGATGCCGTACGCGTTCGATTCCGGCACTGCCGTCCTGACCGTCACCATCGACGACGGCTTCAACACGAACGTGGTGGCGGGCGGCGGAACCGTCCCGATCACGCTCGACGGGTCGCTGGTCGTCTTCGATCCCGTGCTCAGCGCGAACGGGACGCTCATCTCCCTCTCGCTGACGGATGCGGGCCCGATCAACATCGACTTGAATGAAGCGCTCGTCGCGCTCGACACCATCTCGATCGTCGATGCGCTCCTGATGAACAACGCCGGCGCGACGGCCGATCTCACCGGTCCGGGCTCCTTCTTCATCGACACGATGCTGAGCGCCGATGTCTCGGGCGTGTTTCCGGACACCTCGCTCTTCGGACCGACCCATGTCGACTCGATCACGTCGGGTGCCTCCGGAACGCTCGTCGTAACAGGCGACGAACTCACCCTCGGTCTCTTCGGGATCAACATCGCGACGTTCCAACAGAGCGCCGCACCCAACCCCGAAACCGCCCCCCTGGTCAACGTGAAAGCGGATTTCGTCTTCGTCGGCACGCTGGTCCCGGAGCCCGGTACGGCGCTGCTGCTCGGTCTGGGCCTGATCGGCCTGGGCGCCGCCCGACCGGAACGCTGAGGTAACACGCCACAGGAGACGCGCGAGAGCCCGACGTCGACCAGATCCCGCCTTCCGAGCCCGGAAGATTCGCCGGATCAGGCCAGAATTCCTGACACTTTTCGGATCGCCTCGATTAGAATCGGGGCCCGCGGTGTCGCTTGCCCGATTGCGAGCGACCGAGACTTTCCGAAGAGGGGCCTCTCCAGATGCGCAGTCGAATCTCCGGCGTTTTCCTTGGTCTTGCGACGCTCGTCGCCCTGACCTTCTCGTCGCCGGCGTATTCGCTGGCCGTGAACCCAGCCTCGAGCACCCTCTCCCTCGCGCGCGGCTGCACCTCGGCAAACTGCTTCCTGAGCGAAATCTTCACCCTCTCCGGTACGCCCTCCGTGACCGGCTCCTTCGACATCGTCGGAACGACGCTCACCTTCTCGATCGACCTGTTGGCGGCGAGCCTCCCCGGCAGCGACGGTCCCGTGACGGGTGTCGACTTTACGAATGTGAACTACTCGGGCTCGTTCTCCGTGACGGACGAGGGCTCGAACATGTACAGCTTCCTCGACCAGAACTCGACGGTGATGGGCACGATGACGCCGAGCGGCGCCGGAAGCCCGGTCAACTTCGACATCACGCCGGTCAACACGACCGGGAACTGCTCCGGCACGCCGGGCACGTCCCTGGTCTGCGGATTCCAGTTCGGCGCGGGCATCGGGTTCGCGATCGACGTGAACGGCAATGATCGATACTTCAATCACACCGTGAACGTCTTCAGCGTCATCCCGGAACCCGGCACGGCCACCCTCTTCGGGCTCGGGCTGATCGCGCTCGGCGCCGGCCGACGGACAGCATCCCGAGTCGCGTAACACGCGCTTGCCAGATTTGGCTCGGTTCTCGATGCTCTCCGCATGACGACCACAGCCCCCCTCTCCAAGCAGACGATCGAAGTCCTCGGCCATCAGATGGCCTACCACGAACGCGGCGCGGGCGATCCGATCGTCCTGCTCCACGGCAACCCGACCTCGTCCTATCTCTGGCGCAACGTCGTCCCCCATCTCGAAGCGTCAGGACGATGCATCGTCCCCGACCTGATCGGCATGGGCGACTCACAGAAGCTCGCGGACCCGGGACCGACTTCGTATCGCTTCGTCGAACATCGACGCTTCCTCGATGCCCTGCTCGACTCGCTCGGCGTGCACGAGAACGTGACGCTCGTGATCCACGACTGGGGCTCCGCCCTGGGTTTCGACTGGGCCAATCGGCATCAGGACGCCGTCCGTGGGATCGCCTACATGGAAGCCATCGTCGCCCCCATCGAATCGTGGAGCGCCTGGCCGAAGGGCGTCCAGCCTGTCTTCCAGGGCTTTCGCTCCGAGAAGGGCGAGGAGATGATCCTCGAGAACAACATGTTCATAGAGGGCGTCCTGCCGGGATCGATCATCCGCAAGCTCGAAGACGTTGAGATGAACGAATACCGCCGACCCTTCGCTGAAGTCGGTGAGGGCCGGCGACCGACGCTCACCTGGCCGCGCGAGATCCCGATCGAGGGCGATCCGGCCGACGTCGTCGAAATCGTGCAGAGCTACGCGGACTGGCTCCGAACGAGCGAGGTTCCGAAACTACTGATCAACGCCGACCCCGGCGCGATCCTGCGAAAAGACCTGCTCGAGTTCTGTCGGACGTGGCCCAACCAGGAAGAGATCACCGTCAAGGGAATCCACTTCGTACAAGAGGACTCGCCTGACGAGATCGGCCGCGGCGTCGCCGACTGGCTCGGCCGCATCGGCTGAGCCGTCAGACGGATCGGCCGAGCCCCTATCAGGAGAGTTCGAGCATTCGCTCGATCGGTCGCAGCGCCTGCTTCGCCAGTTCCTCTTGCACGGTCACCCGCGGCCCGTCGTCCCGCATGCAGAGATAGAGCTTCTCGAGCGTGTTGAGCCGCATGTACGGACAGCGATTGCAGGCGCAGCTCTCATCCATGCCAGGGGCCTGGAAGAGCACCTTCTCGGGCGCCTGCTTCTGGATCGCATGGAACACGCCGTCTTCGGTGGCAATGATCGCCGGCCGCGAAGGGTCCTCGAGGGCGCGATTGATGATGCCCGTCGTGCTCGCGATGAAGTCGGCCTGGTCGAGCACGGACTGCTCGCATTCGGGATGCGCGAGGACCTCCGCCTCGGGATGCTGGATCTTGAGTTTCGCCAGGCCCTTCGCGCTGAAGAGTTCGTGCACCACGCACGCGCCCTGCCAGATGATCAGGTCGTCGCGACCGGTTTCCTTGGCGACCCAGCGAGCCAGATGCCGATCGGGGGCAAAGATCAGCTTCTCCCCCTCGAAGGACTCGACCATCTTGACCGCGTTCGAAGAGGTGCAGATCAGATCGCTCATCGCCTTCACCGCGGCGGACGAATTGATGTAGGTCAACACCCGTGCACCCGGGTGTGCCGCCACGAAGGTCTTGAACTCGTCCGCGGGGCAACCGTCCGCGAGGGAGCAGCCGGCCTCGAGATCCGGAACGAGCACGGGAATGCCCGGGTTCAGGATCGCCGCGGTCTCGGCCATGAAGTGCACGCCGCAGAAGACGATGCGTTCGCATTCGATCCCTTGTGCCGCGCGCGCCAGCGCGAGCGAATCGCCCACGACGTCGGCCAGGTCCTGTACTTCCGATTCCTGGTAGTAGTGCGCGAGGATGACCGCACCCTTCTCGCGCTTCAGCTCGAGGATGGCCTCTTCGAGGTCTTCGATGTTTTCGGGTACACCGGCTCGGTTGTCGATGGGATCCATGATCCGGGGGGTCTCCAGGCTTGGGGGCGCGCTAGAGGCAGAGCTTACCAGCGGACGTCCGGCTTCACGACACCGGCTCGATCAGCAGCGTCGGCACCTCGTGAACGGGATCGCGGGCCGTACACACTCGCGTTCCCGGCTTGTTCCCGTCGCGAATCTCGGACACGTCGAATCCGTCGGCCAGCAATCTGGATCGGATCGCGTCGATGTCGGGCACCTGCCATGCGAGTCCCCCGAAGCGATCCTGTTCATCCGACTTCGGCTCTGCGCCCAGCCGACTCCCGATCTCGATCGTCGTGCCACCGACCCGGAAGAAGAGGAGTCGCACCCCGCGGTTCTCGAAGCTGCGGTCGAGCGCGAGCCGGATCCCGAGACCATCGCCGTAGAAGTCGCGGGTCGTGTCGGCATCTGCGCTGAAGACGACGACGTGATCGAGCGCGCGGACCGCGCTCGCCGGATCGACGCTCGCACCACCGCCCCGAAAGTTCGCCCGGTTGCTCGGATCTCCTTCAGCGGCCGCCGCGCCCGACAGGACCTCGTCCGAGACGAGTTCGACGGGAAGCCCGCGACTCGACTTCGTGTCGATGCCGATCGAACGCCATTGTCGGAGCGTCTCGCCGTCTCGCCCGGTCGCCTCTTCGGCCACGCTCTGCTTCGCCGAAATACCCCGCGCCTCGAGCCTCTCTACGGCGCGGTCGAGGTCATCACATTGCAACCGCAGTCCCGACAACCCGTTCGTCAAGGGATCCCGGGCCGAGGTCGCCCCGCGCACTTCCAGCCGCATGTTCGCGAGGGGAAAATGCGCGCTTCGCGTGCCCGCGGCGTCGTTGGTCTCGATCCACCGAGGTGCATGACCGAGGAGCCGGGCGTAGTCGTTCGCGCCCGCCTCGAAATCGGCCACATCGATGACCGCACTATGGAGTTGACTGATCATGGAGAGAACATCGCACGTCTTTTTTCGCTAAGCCCTGCTGCATGGGGAGAATCTCGAGGGATAGATCGGGCGTTCGGACGCTCTGCCGGGCGCTGATTCTGCTGACGGGGGTGTCGGCGCTCTTCGGCTGCGAAGGTCAGGCCCCCGAGAGCCCGAATCTCGTCCTCATCAGCGTCGATCGCCTCGCGACGGACCGGCTCGGATGCTTCGGCGGCGAAGCCGACGCCGGAGGTTCGATCTGCGCCCTGGGCAAGGGAGGCACGCTCTTCGCCTGGGCAATCTCTTCGAATCGCGCCGAGGCCTCCGGAGCCGCGACGATCCTGACGGGAGAGCCCGAGGCGTTGCATGGCGTCGGTCGCGATGGCCAGAGCTTTCTCGCAGACCGAAAGCCCTCGGTCGCCGAGGACCTCGCGGCCGCGGGCTACGCGACTGCGGCATTCGTGGCGAGCCCGCGTGTCAATCGGAGCCGTCGGCTCGATCAGGGATTCGACCTCTACGACGACCGACTCGGCTCGCCGAGCCGCAGTCCGGATGGCGGAAGCGTCGAGCTCTCCGACGCGGTCCAGAGCTGGATCGAAACCGCCCCTCCGCCGTGGTTCGTCTGGATCCACGCCGACCGGGACGATGGAATCGTCGAACTCGACCGCCTCTTCTCACGCCTCTCCCAGACCTTCGCGGCCGATCGAAACGGACCTGGCGTCCTCTTCGTCGGCCTTCGCGGCGAGTCCGACTCGCCGAACCCCTCGACTCCGGGCTCCGCCTCCGCGCCTGCATCGAAAATCGGCTGGCGGACACATCGTATTCCGCTCGTCTGGCGGCCACCGACGCGCGACGGAATCCCGGCGACGACCGTTTCGCTTCGGCTCGCCAGCCTGATCGATGTCGCGCCGACCCTCAGGGCAGCCGCGGGCGCCGCGGACCCGAATGCGCGCGCGAGCGATTCGCCCGCTCCGCCGGGGCCGCAGCCGGAACGCGGGCGCGACCTCATGGCCTCGTCCCCGCCCGGTGGAACGGAGTCGGCGGCGGACGCGCATTACGTCGTGATCGACGGCGCGGATGCAGCCGCGGAGGTGGGCCTCGCCTCGACGCATCATCTCTACGCTCGCCTTCCGAGCCCGCTCGATGGAACGGGACGCGCAGTGCCGACCGCTCAGTTGCGAGCGCTCGAAGCGCGCTTCATGAGCCTTCCCTGGCGCGATGCGACGTCGACTTCAGCACCCGCTTCGGCGCGTATCGATCCACCCCGTTGGCGCACGGACGTGCTCGACTCCGAGAGCCCGGTCCCGCAGCTCGAGTTTCATCTCGCGCGCGGACTCGGCGCCCTCGACACGGCCCGAAGAGTCGGCGTACGACGCGAGCCAAAGGAACCCCAATGACACGAAGACGAATCCTCGGCGCCCTCGCAGGCCCCACCCTGGCGATCCTCCTGGGTCTCCTCGCGGGCCTCATTCTCCTCGCGATCGCGAACTTCGGGGGTGGCTTCGGCGGTCCCGCGGTAGACCGTTCGGGTCGGGTCGAGATCGCGGTCAACGGGATCGAGCACCGCATGTCGCGCGACGTCCTGCTCCCGAACCATGGCTGGGCGCTTCAGGTCCTGCATCCCGGAGTCCTTGCAGAAGAGACAAGAGCGGGGCTCGACCTGCAACTCCGCTCCGAACGAACTGGCGCGACCCTCCAGATCGAAGAACTCGTCGACGTCCAGGACGGGATATCGACGCTCCTGATTCGCGAGTCTCTCGGAATCTCCGAAGGACTGCTCTCGGTCCGTGCACGGCTGAGTCTCACAAACGGCCAGGTCCTCGAGGATTCACGTCGGATCCGAATCCGGCGCTGGTTCGGCGGAAAGTCGATCGGCTCCCGGCAGGTGATCCATTTCGACTTCAGCGTCGACCACGACGGCGACTCGAAGCCCGACTTCCTCGAAGATCTCGAGTATCTCGGGTTGACGTCGCCCGAGCATCCAGAACTCGCGCGCGAGGTCGCTCGACGAATCGAGGAGCGCGCCCTCTCGCGTGTCGAACGCGCCTACGATGCGACGAACGATCCGAACCTCACAGGTCTCGAGCGGGACGGCGTGCACGTGCTGTTCCGACAGACGAAGGACCCGGCGGCACTTGTGACACGCATCTGCGTCGGCGGACAGAACCCGACGCAAGAGGACTCGGTCGGGTACGTGCATTTCGATCGCCGGAACGAGGACAAGCGCTCGACCGAATGCGGCGGCGATCCCTTCGCGGGGATCTTCCCGGGCGAGCTCGAGGTCTATCGAGACGCCCCCCTCTACGTGGAGGTCATGTCGCCCTTCCAGACTTCGCATGGCGGGCGCCCGATCGGAACGGATCCCGAGGATTCGATCTCGCGCCTCGAGGACGGCGACGATGCACGAAGTCTGGCGACTGCGCGGTTGATCGCGGTGATCGGAGACGTCCTCGGGACGATCATGGCGCATGAAGCCGGTCACACGCTCGGACTCGTGGCCGCGGGCAAACCCGGAGCCGGGCTCTTCGGGGGAGCCGAGGGAGACGTCTACAAGCACAACCTCGACGCAGACGGCGAGCGAGAATCGACGCCCTGGCTGATGAACGTCGGGAAGGCGCTCACGTTCGAAGAACTCGCCGGGGAGAGCGAAGCCGGCGAACTGGCGTTTCGTCCGCTCAACTACGCCTACCTGCGAGATCGGATCGTGCTCGCGGATCCGCGCTGAACGCCGACCGGCTTCCGTCCCACTCGGCACGGGTCCGAACCAGACCCCCCAGAGCTAGAGATCCCAGAAGAAGTCCTTGTTCGTCAGGTCCGAGTCCTCGCTCTCGACGGCCTTCTCCTCCCGCTCCGAGGGGGTCAGGAGATCGTCTCCCTTGGCGAGCCGCTCCACCAGTTCCTCGAGATCGCGCGTCTCCGTCTCCCAGTAATCGTCGGTCCCGAAATGCGGAAATGCATCGGGGAACGCAGGGTCGTCCCAGCGCTTCGCGATCCAGCCCGCATAGAACACGAAGCGGAATCCCCGAAGTGGCTCGATCAGGGAGAGACTCCGCTCGTCGAAGGCGCGGAACTGTCGATACGCGTCGATCAGCAGACGGCGCTGACGATCGGCCTCGACGTCTCGTCCGGGCAGCAGCATCCAGACGTCCTGCACCGGCGGTCCGATCACCATGTCGTCGAAGTCGAGAAAGAACCATCCCTCGTCGCCGCGTAGGAGATTTCCGGCGTGACAATCGCCGTGAATCGGCTGGACCTCGATGCCTACGCTTCTCTCCCGATAGATCTCGACGAGGCTCTCGACCGCACGCGCATAACGTCCCGCACAGCTCGGCGGCAGCCATTCGCCCTCTTCGAGGAGTTCGAGCGCTTCGAGCGGAACACTCTCCGCGTCGAGCGTACGTCGGTTTGGCGCACCGAGATCCGCGGCGATCGTATGGATCCGTGCCAGCAGTCGACCGAGCATCTCGACCTGATCGTCCGCCAGTTCGTCCGGCGAGCGCCCGCCCGTGCGCGGCCAGAGTGCGTAGTGGATGTCCTCGATCTCGTGCAGCGTATCGCCGTCGGGAAACTCGAGCGGCGCGCAGACCGGAATCTCGGCTTCGACGAGCGCGCGGAGAAGTCGATGCTCGTCGAGGATCGTCTCGCGGCTCCATCGGCCCGGTCGATAGAACTTGGCGACGACGTGTCGGCCATCGTCGAGGCGCACGTCGTACACGCGATTCTCGAGGGCGTTCAGCGCGAAGCAGTGGCCAGAGGGTGTGAACCCCGCCGCTTCGACGGCCTGGAGGACGCGCGTCGGGGAGAGTCGAAAGAAGAACTCGTCGTTTTCGCCGTGCGTCGTCATGGCCGGAGCATACCCCGCCCGACAATTTGCCCGGATTCAAGCTTTTCGTTAGAGTTTTCGAACACTTAGACAGCTCCCCGGGCGATACGACCGAGACGGCGTTCGGCCGATCGAATCGGGTGAGACAACACGACCTCGGAGCCCCCGCTTGTCCCCCGAACGCGACCGCCCCTGGCTGATCCGAACCTACTCCGGCCATTCCTCGGCCCGAGCCAGCAACGCCCTCTATCGAAGCAACCTCGCCAAGGGCCAAACGGGCCTCTCGGTCGCCTTCGATCTGCCGACCCAGACGGGCTACGACTCGGACCATCTGCTGGCGCGCGGTGAGGTCGGCAAGGTCGGCGTCCCGATCTGCCACATCGACGACATGCAGAGCCTGTTCGAGGAGATCCCCCTCGACAAGATGAACACGTCGATGACGATCAACGCGACCGCGGCCTGGCTGCTCTCGCTCTACATCGCCACCGCCGAGCGACAGGGCTCCTCGCCCGCACAGCTGACGGGCACGACGCAGAACGACATCATCAAGGAATACCTGTCGCGCGGCACCTTCGTGTTTCCGCCCGACGCTTCGATGCGCCTCACCAGCGAGATCGTCTCGTACACGGTCGATCACGCTCCGAAGTGGAATCCGATCAACATCTGCTCCTACCACCTGCAGGAAGCGGGCGCGACGCCGGTGCAGGAAATCGCCTTCGCGATGGCGAACGCGATCTCCGTCCTCGATCGCGTGCGCGAGAACGACGGCGTCGACGACGAGACGCTGTCGCGCATCTTCGGGCGCATCTCCTTCTTTCTGAACGCGGGCATCCGCTTCGTGGAAGAGATGTGCAAGTGCCGGGCGATGACCCAGCTCTGGCAGGAGATCGGTCGCGAGCGCTACGACATCACGGACGAGAAGATGCTGCGCCTGCGATACGGCGTTCAGGTCAACAGCCTCGGGCTCACCGAAGCCCAACCCGAGAACAACATCGTCCGCATCGCCCTCGAAGCCCTGGGCGTGACGCTCTCGAAGCGTGCCCGAACCCGCTCGCTCCAGCTCCCGGCGTGGAACGAGGCCCTCGGCCTGCCGCGCCCCTGGGATCAGCAGCTCTCGCTGCGAACCCAGCAGATCCTGGCCTACGAGACGGACCTCCTCGAGTACGAGGATCTATTCGACGGCTCGCACGTGGTCGAGAAGATGACGGCCGACCTGCTCTCCGAGGCGCGCGAAGAACTCGATCGCGTGCTCGACATGGGTGGCGCCGTCTCCGCGGTCGAGAACGCCTACATGAAGCAGCGACTCGTCGAGAGCCATACAGCCCGACTGCGCGCGATCGAATCCGGCGAACTCACCGTCGTCGGCGTGAACGACTACCGGGAAACCGTCGAGTCTCCGCTCGTCGAGGGCGGCTCGAACGCCATCCTCAAGGTCGACGCATCGGCCGAGCGCGAACAGATCGAATCCCTCGAGGCCTTCCGCAAACGACGCAACGAGGCCGAGGCAAAGCGCGCGCTCCGCCAGCTCGAGGACGTGGTCAAGAACGGTGGGAGCATCATGCCGCCCTCGATCGAAGCCGCGAAGGCCGGCGTCACGACCGGCGAATGGTCGCAGGTCCTGCGAGACGTCTTCGGGGAATACCGCGCACCGACGGGCGTCGGCGCCGCACCGGCGACCGATGCCGCGAGCGCGACCGAAGAGGTTCGGCAGGTTCGTGATCGGGTCGACGCGGTCTCGAAGGATCTCGGGCGACGCTTGAAGATCCTGGTCGGGAAGCCCGGACTCGACGGACATAGCAATGGCGCGGAGCAGATCGCGGTGAAGGCCCGGGACGTCGGCATGGAGGTCGTCTACGACGGAATCCGCTTGACGCCCCAGGAGATCGTGCAGTCTGCGAGAGACGAGGGCGTGCACGTGATTGGACTGTCGATCCTGTCGGGATCCCATGGCGTTCTGGTCGTCGACGTCGTCGAGCAACTGAAGAAGGCCGGCCTCGGCCATGTCCCCGTCGTCGTCGGGGGCATCATCCCGGACGACGATGCGCGGGAACTCGAGAAGGCCGGCGTCCGGCGCGTCTACACGCCGAAGGACTTCGACCTCACGCGGATCATGGACGAGATCGTCGACGTCGTCTCCGAACTGAATGCCGCCTAGAGAACCCACCACCGAACTCGCGGACCGGGTCTCGAACGGGGACCTCGGCGCGGTCTCTGAAGCCCTCAATCGGATCGACGATAGTCGCCCCGAGCGTCGCGAAGACGCGCTCGCGCTCCTCGATGCGCTCGAGACGCGCGGTCGCGGCGCGCGCATCGGTGTCACCGGCGCGCCCGGGTCGGGAAAGTCGACGCTGCTCGACGCGTTGGTCTCGGGGCTTCGCAAACGCGATCGCTCGGTCGGCATTCTTGCCGTCGACCCTTCGAGCCAACGAACGGGCGGCGCGCTCCTCGGTGACCGCATGCGACTCGGATCTGCCGCGCGCGACGCGGGCGTCTTCCTGCGATCCCTCGCCGCCCGCGATCGACTCGGCGGCCTCTCCGAAGTCACGGGCCCGAGCCTCGATGTCATGGTCGCCGCATTCGACGCCGTCTTCGTCGAGACCGTCGGTGTCGGCCAATCCGAAGCCGAGGTCATCGATCTCGTCGACACCCTGGTTTTCATCGCCCATCCGTCGGCGGGCGACCTGATCCAATTCATGAAGGCCGGCATCCTCGAATGGCCCGACATCTTCTTCGTGAACAAGGCGGATCTGGGCGATGCCGCGCGTCGCACCGCGACCGAATTGCAGGCCGGTCTCGATCTCGGCGGACGACGCGACCCTGGCTTCAGACCGCCTGTGCTATGCGGATCGGCGCGAGACGGACTCGGAATCGACGAGCTGATCGAGGCGATCGACGCCCATCAGGCCTACCTGACATCTTCCGGCCAGCGGGAGGATCGACGCAAAATGGGCCGGGTCGCCCGTGTGCGGAGCGCGATCGTTTCTCGCTACGGCAGTCTCGGCCTCGAACATCTGACCGGCCCGCTCGCCATTGAAGAGTACGTCGGCGCGCGATCGAACCGCTCGGTCGAACGGCTGGCCGCGGATCTCGGGCGTCAGGTCGAAGAGAGTCTCGGCGCCGATGGCGACTAGTCCAGCCGAGCGCGGGAAGTCCGCCCGAAGCGTCGTCGGACGCGTGCTACGCACGCTCTTCTGGGCGCTGTTCTTCGCCTTCCTGTTCGGATTCTTCGTCGGAACCGTCCTGCGCCGCGAAATGGAACAGCCGATCCGCTACATCGGCGCGATCGAATCCCGCGTGCGGGAGGCCGGCCTCGAACTCAGCTTCGAGAGCTCAGCTTCCGCGGCTCGTCCAGGGAATGTCCGCCACGCCCCTTCGCGCATTCTCGTGTCGCGCGATCACGAAGAGCAGATCGGATAGCCGGTTCAGGTAGCGAACCGAGGTCTCCTCGACGGATTCATCGGGAATTCCAGCGAGCCGAACGACGGCGCGCTCGGCGCGACGGCAGACGGTCCGGGCGACGTGGAAGGCGGCAGCCGCCGGCGTACCGCCCGGCAGGACGAACGCCTTGAGTTCCTCGAGCGGCGCTTCCAGCCGATCGATCATCGCCTCGAGTGCATCGATGTCCGCGGCGTCCACGCCGTCGACGCCCGCCTTCTCACGATGTCCAGCGTCGGGCGTGGCGAGCGAGGCACCGAGGTCGAAGAGCGCGCTCTGGATGCGCTGGATCTCGGGCTCGAGGGCGGGGTCGGCATCGGCTGCCGCAGCGACGCCGATCGTCGCGTTCAATTCGTCGACATCGCCGTATGCGGCGACCCGAATCGATTCCTTACCGACGCGCTCACCTCCGAAGAGATCGGTCTGGCCCGTGTCGCCGCGTCGCGTGTAGATCTTCACGAACGTTTCTCAGCCCCGAGCCGCGAGTTCCGCATCGACGAGTCGCGCGAGCTCGTCGTCGGTCACCGCGCTGCGGGCAGCGTTCGCGGTAGGGGACGAAGGTCCGGCGACCGCGTGCGCAACAGCGCCCGATCCGGCCGAAGCCATCGCTGGGTCGGCCGCGGTATTGCCGGTCGCTCTGTCCGTGGGCCTGTCCGTGGGCCTGTCCGTGGAATCAGAGCCGCCGACGATGCGACGAAGTGCGACGAAGGCGAGGCCCCCGCCGACCACGAAACCCAGTACGGGAAAGATGTAGGCCCAGAGGTTGATCCCCTCGGCCGGCGGCGCGCCGAGAATGCCCTCGCCGAATCGCTCGATCAGGATCGCGATGACTTCTTCCTGACTCGAACCGGCCGACTCCTGCAGCACCATCCACTGGACGAGTTCCGCGGCCTGCGGACTCGGACAGGAGGCCAGCGTCCGACCGGGGCAGTAGGGGCTCATCAGTTCTGCGGACAGATCGTAGGCCCAGGACTCTGCCGATGCGGCGCCCGCAATGAGAACACCGCAGAGGATGAACGGGAGAAGCAGGCGGGATCGAATCATCAGATATCCCACGACAGCGCCATCGCGTCGTCTTCCTCGCCGTCCTTGGAATTCCGCACGAGCTGGCGCGGCGGTTCGGCCATGACCCGAGAGTCCGGCGGCACACTCTTCGTGAGCCAGACGTTGCCGCCGATGATACTGCCTTTGCCGATGACGGTGTCACCGCCGAGGATCGTCGCTCCCGCGTAGATCGTGACGTCGTCTTCGATCGTGGGGTGCCGCTTCTTGCCGCGCAGCGAGTCGCTGTCACGCAGGGAAGTCGCGCCGATCGTGACGCCCTGATAGAGACGAACGCGATCCCCGATCACGGCCGTCTCGCCGATCACGATGCCCGTTCCGTGATCGATGAAGAACCGCGAACCGATCTGCGCGCCCGGGTGGATGTCGATTCCGGTCCGGTCGTGGGCGTATTCGCTCATGATGCGCGGAAGAAGGGGAACACCATAGCCGTAGAGCTCGTGCGCGATGCGATGGATGGCGAGGGCGCGGATCGCGGGATAGGCGACCACGATCTCGTCGTAGCCATTGGCCGCGGGGTCTCCCTCGTAGGCCGCCTCGACATCAGCCGAGAGCATCGCCCGTAGCTCGACGAGGCGGCTGATCAACCGCACGGTCAACTCCTCGGCCGTCGACGGCTCAGGAAGCTCGACCTGTACGAGGAGCTGGTACAACCCGTTCGCCACCGCCGGCACTTCCGATCGAAGCTCCGCCGGATCGACCCGAAAGCGCAGCAGCCGCTTCGTCGCATCGATCCAGGTAACGACCTCGTTCGGATCGAGGATGCCGCCGCAGACCGTCTCCGAGAGCACCGTCTCCTCGCATCCAGCCAGACCTTCGACGACGGTCTCGAGCACGTCTTCCGGAAAGGAAAAAGGCTCTCCCGTGTTCGCGCTCGAAGCCGCGCCGGCGCGGCGCATGGACCTCGGCATCGGATTGCTTGCCATTTCGGACCTCCTCGGATCCACGGGCGGGCGGGGGGTCGGAGCGGAATCGGATTTCGCCCCGAGCCGATAGAATGCCCCACATCGCCGAAAGTCACACGTCCGAGGCCCAACCCCGCTCGTCATCGGCCATCCGACCGGCAATGGACCGGCAAGCCGCGGACCGACCACCTATCTTGCACTGGTCGCCGCCTCGTTCACGGCGCGGAGCGGCTCGACGAGGTCGGACCACAACGAAGAAGAGAGAACAAGGTTCCTTGGGCACCCTCTACAGCCACTCCCGCCTCTCCAGCTTCGAGAACTGCCCGCAGCAGTTCGAATTCCGATATGTGCTGAAGATCCCGAGCACGTCGGAGGGGATCGAAGCCTTCGTCGGGAAGCGCGTGCACGAGATCCTCGAACGCCTCTATCTCTTCGTCGGCCGCGGACAGGTTCCCGGGATCGAGAAGGTCGTCGACCGCTACCAGGCGCTCTGGGAGAAGACCTACGACGGGGATCGCGTGCGTATCGTCCGCGAAGGAACGCCCCTCTCCTTCTATCGCCAATTGGGCGAGCAGTGTCTTCGCGGCTACTACGCGCGCCACTACCCCTTCGACGAGGACGAAACGCTCGGCATCGAAAAGCGCGTCGTGTTCCCGCTCGACGATGCGGGCGAGTACCGGATGCAGGGCATCATCGATCGGATCTCCCGCGCGCGCGACGGGGCCATCGAGATCCACGACTACAAGACCGGCGCGCGCGTCCCGTCACAGCGCATGCTCGACCAGGACCGACAGCTCGCGCTCTATCAGATCGGACTGGCCGACCAGTACGGCAGCGAGGACACCTTCCGGCTGGTCTGGCACTACGTCGCCAAGAACCAGACTCGCACGTCGACCAGAACACCCGAGGATCTCGCCGAGCTGCGCAGCACGACGATCGAGCGCATCGACGAAATTCAGGAAGCGACGGAATACCCGGCGCGCAAGATCGCGCTCTGCAACTGGTGTGAGTACAAGTCGATCTGCCCGCTCCACGTCTCCGCTGAAGAAGCGCTCGCGGCGCGCGCATCGGCTGCGCGCTCGAAATCGCCCAAGCGTCCCGCAACGCCGACCGAACCCACCGAGTCGTCGGAGCATCAGCAGCTCGACCTGCTCTAGCGCCTCGGCGTCCAGTTCGAGACTCGAGCCCTTCGCTACCCACCCGCGATCCGGCTCGCCCTGCCGACCTCGAGCTTCCTGGCCAGACCCCGAAATTTGCTAGCGTCCCGCCATGGGCCTACGAATCGAACGCATCCCGACTTTTGGCGACAACTACACCTACCTCGCGATCTGTGACGAGACGAACGAAGCGGCGATCATCGACGCCCCGGAAGAAGATCCGGTCGTTCGCCGTGTCGAGGCCACCGGCGCCGACGTCAAGCTCGTCCTCTCCACGCATCATCATTTCGACCATTCGAAGGCCAATCCGGAGCTGGCGGAGCGCTACGGCGTGCCCGTCTATGGCCACGTCTCGGACGCGGAACGAATGCCCGGCATGACGAATGGGATCGACGAGGGAGACAAGATCCAGTTCGGCAACCAGGAGGCGCGCGTTCTCTTCATCCCGTCCCATACGACGGGTCACGTCGCCTACGTCTTCGACGACGCGGGGGTCGTCTTCACGGGCGACATGCTCTTCGCCGGTGGATGCGGCCGCCTCTTCGAGGGAAACGCCCAGATGATGTACGACGCGCTCTGCATAAAGCTCGCTGCACTCCCCGGCGACACGCTCGTCTACTGTGGTCACGAGTACACCGAGGGCAATCTTGCGTTCGCGCTCACGATCGAACCCGAGAACGGGGAGATCAAGGAGCGTTATGCGAAGGTGCAGGAAATCCGCGCGAACGCCGCCGCGGATTGGCACGACGCGACGCCCGCCGAGATGACGATCCCGTCGTCGATCGCGGAAGAGAAGGCGACCAACCCCTTCATGCGCGCTGCCGACGGAGCGGACCTGGGCCGCATTCGCGAGCTGAAGGACAACTTCTAGTCCCCGGGATGAAGGATCCCATCCCGACCGGGGCCACCACGATCACGACCCCGCATCGCGTGGGCTTCTACGAGACCGACGCGATGGGCATCGTCCATCACTCGAACTACCTCCGCTTCTTCGAGAACGCTCGCGTCGTCTGGCTCGAGACCCACGACAAGAGCTACCCCGCATGGATGGAGATGGGCCTCCATTTCGCGGTCACCCAAGCACATCTCGACTACCACCAGTCCGCCCGCTTCGACGACGTCCTCGAGGTCACGACCTGGCTCGAATGGGTGCGCGGCGCATCGCTCGCGATGGCCTACACGATCGTCTGCGAGGGCCAGCTGCTCGTGACCGGCAGGACGGAACACGCCGCGATCAATGACGACGGGCGGGTGCGGCGGATTCCGAAGGAAGATCGGGCGCGGTTGGGGAAGCACGCCGTCGTGACGGTCTAGCACCGAAGCCCGCGTGGCGAGCTTCCGAAGCACGGGCAGCACCTTGGGCCCGCGCTATCGCGACCCCCGACGGATCCTGCCGCGCACTCCCAGCGACCGCTGATCGAGCCTGTCGCCCGCGAACAGGTACGAAATAACATCGACGAATGCGGCAGGTCCCCAGCATACCGAGAAAATTCGCCACGTCCGCCCAGATGGGTCCACTTCCACCCTGAACGAATCCCTGGAAGGACCCGTCGTCGTGCGCGTATTGCCGCTCGCTCTACTGCTGACTCTCACCCTGGCGACACCCCTCGCGCTGCCCCTGCCCGCCACGGCCGAGACCGTCGTCGCCGGGGGCACGCATGGAGCTGACGGCGTCGACGGCGACCCCGCGTTGCCGGGGGGAGACGGGCAAGACGGTGGCGCCGCCACTGCGCTTGCGAACGCACCAATCGAGGCAAACACAGCACACGCCACCGGGGGCAGCGGCGGAGACGGCGGCCGCGGCGGCAATGCAGCCCCGGGGTCCAGCAACGACGGCGCGAGTGGCGGAGACGGGGGCTGGGGCGGCGACGCCTTCGCCGAGGCCGCGACGATCGGACACAACTTCGTACGGGCCGAGGCCACCGGGGGGCGCCGGGGCCAGCCCGGTCTTGGTGGAGGGGGATCGCCTCCTGGAACCAGCGGAGAGCAGGGTCAGTACGGTATCGGCGGCGATGCGACGGCAATCGCCTCCCTCGAGCAATCCTATGAAGCGGGCTCGACGGCGCCCGGTCTGGACGGGCAGGCGATCGCCGAAGCCGGCGTGTTCGGCGAGGCCCATGCCACCATCGTCGGACGCGCCACTGGAGTCGGCTCCGATGATCAGATCCATGTCCTCAAGGCCAGCGCGGGCCCGACTTCGTACTCCTCGACTCCCCAGACACTCACACACGCGGAAGCAAGTGGAAGCACCTCGCATGGCTCGCTCACGGTCGAAGCCGACGCCAACTCGAGCGCCGCGTTCATCGGCGGGGATGCGACGGCGATCGCGTCTGGCAGCCATTCCGGAACCGGCGAGCTGATCGTCTCCGCGACCGCAGACGTGTGGGATTTCAACGAGGGATTCAACTCTGGAGAGGGGGTCGCCGAGGCCAGAGGCGTTTCGACGGGCGGAGCCGACGTCACGGTTTCGGCGAATCTCCATGGCGGACGCGATTCGGAGCTCAGGAATGCGGTGAGCGGTTCGACGTCAGGTGAGCTGAACCTCAGTCAGACACTCGGCGGGTTCTCCGACTTCCCGGTGAACAACCGCACGAGCCCCGCGACCGGCGTCATACGTTCCGAACTGAGCGCCGAGAATGCTGGGGGTGGCGGTCTCGACATCCTGGTCCGAGCGCGATCCTCGCAAACGCTCCCCGATCCGGGGGACGGTTACGTCGTCTTCGGCGACATTGTCGGGACCTCGACCTCGGGCGCCGATGTCGATATCGGAGTGCTCGGTATCGGCCGCTCCGTCCGCCAGCAGAATCTGGACGACTCGAGTCAGTCGAGCCAGATCCGTGGTGTCTCCAATGGCGGCGACGTGTCGGTCTCCGCGGAATTCAGGAACGCATCCTTTGACTTTTCGGACTTCGATGGCTCGACGACGGTCGGCCAATCGGGCCTCCAGCTGTCGATGGACAACGCGGTCACCGGCGATACGACGGGAAACCTCTCGCTCGAGCAGCACGGCTACGGAGATTATGGCTCTTCGGTCGACGCCGCGTATACCGGAGCCCCGCCGCCGCCAGGTCCGATCGCCGGTGCGGGCGGGGATGTCTTCAATCGCCTGACGAAGTCGGGAGCTTTCACGTCGCTCTCTATGAACGCGACCTCACAGGCCGGAAACGGCGGGAGCGTCCAATCGCGAACCGTCCCCGGGCCCGCCGGAGTCGGCGGCGATGCAACAACGATCATCGACGCAACCAACATGTCCGGAGCGGTCGAGATCAAAGGGAATGCGCGGGCGGGCAACGGAGGAGAGAGTTACACAGCGCCCGGCTCGGGCGGTCACGCTCGACTCGATCTCCGTGCCACGACCTTCGGCGACGGGAACTCGCTCGTGATCGGCAACGAGGAACCGGTAGATCTCCGCAGCTTTCCTCGGGTGTACCACGGCGCCTATGGCGGCCGGGGTGGAAGCATTCCGAGGAGCGCGAGGGACCCTTCCCCGCCGCCTCAAGCCCCAGTCGACGGGGGTCGCGCGGAGAGCCGATCGGAAGGGCACGCGCATGGAGACAGCCAGGTCGAAGTCTGGGATCACGCACTTGGCGGTCGCGGCGGGTTGGGCGCCGTCCTCTTCTACCAGAATCCAGATGGAACAGGAGCGCGCGGAGGAGATGCCTCTTCGAATGCGGTCGCCCGTGGCGGCGGCACCTCGAGCGTACTCGCTCAGAGCAGAGCGATCGGAGGAGGCGGAAGCGCCGTCGTCACGATGGGTGGGGAAGGCGGTGACGCGAACGCTCTTGCGCTCGCCGAAGGACTCGGGGAAACGCAGTCCACGGCGATCGCCGTGGGTGGGTTGGTCTTCCTCAGAGGAACGATCGCGGGATCCGGCCACTCGGTCGCCGAAGTCGCAGGGGCAGAGGGTACGGCCGTCGCCGACGCGCAAACCGGAGCCGGCTCCGGCGCGATCTATCGCGCGATGATCTCGCGCAGCACGACCACCCGAACACGCGTCGAAGCAATCGCGACCTATTCGGAGGCCCTACCGTCTATCGATCGCGCGAACAGCGGTACCGCATTCATCACGGGCTCACCTCTCGCCGGCGACATCGTCGGCGCTCGCGGTCGACATCACGGGCTGGACACCCTGCTCGGAGAAACTCCGGGCGCCAAAGTGGAAGCCGTCGGTCAATGGAGTGCGCGTGCAGACAAACGCTCCGTGTCGACTCAGTTCGTCGAACTCGACATCACGTTGGATACGCCCGAGTCGGAAGGGGAACTTGCCCTCGCGATCTTCAAACTCGACGCAACCAGCGGTGGTTTCCAATCCCTCGCCTTTCGACTCGAAGTTCTCGGCGAGGCCTTTGGAGAGGAGGCGGTCTTCACGAATCTGGCGGAAGCCAACGCCTACTTCTCTTCGCTGATCCTGCTCGGGGAGGCGTTCGACGACCAATTCAACGGTCGCGGCTCTCCCGCCGTCCGTGCCTTCTTCGAGGTCACAACGCGCGAACGGCAGAGTGTTGCCTTCGGGCTCGCGGCCGTCGTGATTCCCGAACCGTCGACGGCGCTGCTGCTGGGAATCGGACTCGCCTGTCTGGCCCGACGGCGGGGGACTCTGACTCGTCGAATGCACTAGCCTGGTTCGCGCGGTCCAGCGCTCTCGCCGCCCGCAGAATCGCCTGAACTCCGCGACGAAGGACGAAGACCAATGACCATGATGCGCGTCGGACTCTCGGGCTTCGAGCTCACGCGTGACCAGAAGCGGGCGCTGACCCGCCGCCTGATCGACGCCTTCTGCGCCGTCGAAGTTGGACAGGACGTCGAAGCCGCGCGCGTCGGTTTCATGGTTCGCTACGAATCGGTCTCGGTCGACGATCTCTGGGTGGGCGACCAGCCAATGGTCGAAGCCGGGCCGTCGGGCCGCGCGGCCGTGATCCAGGCGCAGGTCATGGCCGGACCGTGGAACGACGAGATGAAGGCCGAACTCTTCGATCGTCTCGAAGCCGCCGTGCGCGAGATCGGCGAGATGCCGAAGGAAGGCGCGGGATCGGACTTCTGGATGACCTTCGTCGAAATTCCGGAAGGCGGTTGGGGTCTCGGCGGACGCGCTGTATCGATCGCGAAACTCGCGCCGGTGTTCACGGAAGACCGGCAGGCTCGCATCCGGAGCTACCTCGCGGAACGTTGATCGTCGCTCCCTATCCCATCGTTCGCGCTCACACTTCCAAGCGACCGACCCGTCAGACCAGACTCGATAGCGCGTTCGCGAATCGCTCCAGGTCCTGTTCGTTCACGTGAAGGTGGGGGGCCAAACGCAGGGCGTTCCCGCGCTTTCCGAGATAGACGCCACGATCACGGAACCCCGCCACGATCTCTTCCGGCAGACCGCCATCCCGCCCGGGCGTGAGTCCGAGAAAATGCGGCGCACGCAGGGCTTCGGGGGCCGTCTCGAATCCGGACTCGGCGGCGATCGCAGCGATTCGATTCGTCGTCTCCCGGAGCGTCGCCGCGATCCGCTCTACGCCCCAGTCGAGGACCTGGTCGAGCGCCGCGTTGACCATCGGGACCAATACGAAGTTGCTCCGCTCGCCGACGTCATAGCGTCTTGCCCCTTCGCGATAGCGATCCTCGTAATCGACGAGTCGACTGAAGTCGTCGCTCCCGTGCCGCACGATCCAGCCCTCTTCGAGGGGTCGTCCGTCGTGATTGCGCGGCGCCACGTAGAGAAAGCCCATGGAATACGGACCCATCAACCATTTGTAGGTCGGCGCGCAGAGCCAGTCCGGATCGACTTCCTGGACGTCGATCGGCGACGCGCCGGCGGACTGAGACAGGTCGAGGACGAGCCGCGCACCGACGGCACGGGCTTCGCGTCCGATGCGAACGAGGTCGATCCGACCTCCGTCCGCCCAATGGAACGCGGGCAAGGTGACCACCGCGCAGCGCTCGTCGATATGCTCGAGAATCCGACTCGTCCAGTCGTGGTCGGCGGGGCGGGGCACGGTGATGATCTCGGCGCCCGTCGCTTCTGCGCGTCGCACCCAGGGATAGACGCAGGACGGGAATTGTTCGGCGATCAATACGATCGTCTGGTTGCTGTCGATGGGGCAGTTTTGCGCGGCGGTCCCGATGCCATAACTCGCCGAAGGAACCATCGCGATATCGTTCGCGCTCGCGCCGATGATCCGAGCGAAGCGATCGCGCGCGCCCTCGACGCGTTCGAACCAATGCTCTTCGACGACGCGCCATGGCTCTTCCTTCAACCCCGCGGCCTCACGTCCGGCCTGACTCACCGCCACGAGCTGCGGACTCATATAGGCGCAGTTCAAGAAGGAGACGTCGTCGGGAATGCCGAAGAGATGACGCTGGCAGGGGATTCGATCGGGGCTCATGTTCCAAACCTAGCGCTCGGTGAGCGCGGGGCCGACTCGATTCGAGAGGAGACGTGGCACGAACGCGCGGAGGCCTGCCCGGTCGCCAGGATCCGGTTCCCGTGACCCCGCACGGTTTCCCGCGCTACGTTCGAAGGCGACATGCGCGCACTAAACGGTCCGAGTCGTAGGCGGCCGAAGAACGTCGGCTGGCGAGGCATCGTCCTCGCCACACTGACGCTTGCTTTGGCTTGCACCCCGATCGAGCAGGCAATCGCCGGCGATTCGATCTCCGGGAGTGCGCTCGACGCGGACACGAACGAGCCGATCGTCGGCGCATGGGTCTTCGAGGCGCTTCGGGACCCCGGCCACGGTGCGGACGTCTTTCGGGTCGAGAGTGCCGAGATCACCCGAACGGACGCCGACGGCCGATTCTCCTTCGACGGCCGACGGTCCCTCTTCGGCGAGCGATATCCGCCGCTCTACCAGCTCTATCACCCCAGCTACGGGCTGATCCGCGGACGGGCCGACGGGGAGGCGCGGACCGTCGACTTTCGCGCTTCTCTTCGCGACTCCCACCTGCGGCGGGCGGATGCGACCGCCTTCTGCAATGCGCGAGCGGACGACGCAATGACCGCGAAAATGAAATCGATCGCGTGTCCGCCGGTACGCGCTCTTCGTTTCGAGGACGGCTCCCCGACGGCGACTGGCGCACTCGACGAGAAGGGCCGTCGGGTTGGCGAGTGGACGTTCTTTCGGGAGGACGGAAGTACCATCGCGCGCGGATATTATGCGGCTGGGGCGGCCACTGGCACATGGCATTTCGAGCCACCCGCGGCCGATGACGACGTGCCTGAATAACGAACGTCCCTCGAGCCAGGTCGAATAACGACGCCGCCCGTTCACTGAAGTGCGAATTGGTTTCGCATACGCACAACGCGTGGCCGGTTTTACCTACATGTCGCGAAGGCAAATCACAATCCTGATCGCCAGTCACAACATCCTGCTTGCCTTCCGGAACTGACGCTGCGTAGGATGATCCTGCGTGCTCCTGGGTACGTCCCGAGATCGCGCGGCTTCGAATTGCAACCTGGAGGGGGAACGCAATGAATCGATTGGGAATTGGCACTGGACTGATCTTCGGCATCCTCGCGCTCGGCCTCTGGCTAGGCAGCGCGAGCACGGCCGAGGCGGGCGTCGGTGGCGACGACGCAGGCACATGCGTGAGCGCGTGCGGCGGCTACGGCGGCGGAAACAACGCGAATAGCTGCTACTGCGACTCATCGTGCTCGAGTTACGGCGATTGCTGTTCTGACTATCAACCCGTCTGCAACGCGAATACCGGCTGCTCCGCGAACTCGGGCGGACGCTACATCCTGCATGTCGGCGGAATGTGCTCCCAGGGCTGGAACGACACGCTGTCGAGCAAATCCGGCTATACGTCGATCGACGTGAAGGCCGTCCAGACCAATCACAGCGGGCTCTCGGATTCGAGCCACACCCTTGGCATCTATCTCGACCAATGCTGCACCGGATCGAATCTCTGTTACGTCATCAACTACAGCGGTGGTGACGCGGTCATGGGCCATCGCTTCGCCAACTCGGGCAGCAACTGGAACATCAACTGGGTCGGCACTTCGGGGGGCGCCGGCGGCGGAAGCGCGCTTTCCGGCAACCTCCTCGCGGACGTCTTCGGCCCCTGCGACTACTCGAGCCATCTCGGCCGCAGCGAGGTTCGAAACGCCTACAACCATAACGACACCAACGGCGAGACCGTCTACCACATAGGCGGCTACGACGGTTGGTGGTATTCCTCGTGGCTGCTGCCCGGCGAGGACGACGGTGCCGTCGCCTACCATTCCGCAGGCGCCGTCACGTCGGTGACCGGCACGAGCAGCATGTGCACCGGCCCGAAATGGACGAATCATGTCACCGCCTGGACCTGCAATGGCTATGACCTCGACCATTACGAGATGAAGACGAAGTTCATCTCGAACATCGGCTGGTAGGCCTTGTCGAACGCGCCGGGCGAGACACCGGAATCCGCCTCGAGTGGATCCCTCGCCCGGCGCCGATGGGCACTCGGAACGATCCTGCTCGTGGCGACACTCGGGATCGCCAGCGCCCTCTTCTGGCCAGCGCGCCGCAACCCCGCCGGCCCCCTCCCCACGCCCACCGACGCCGCGGCCGAGGCCGCGACACCCACGGCGACTCCGATTCCGACCTCCGAGGACGAGTCCGACGACCTACCGCCGAGCGTTCGGCGCTATCTCGAGTCCACCGTCTATCCGCCCGGCACCGGACGGCTCCGCGAAGCGAACCAGGATCTCCTGCATCCGAACGAGCGACACGAGGACTACCGTCGGGTCCTCGACACCTACAGCGAGAATCTCGACGAGGTCGTCTCGGTTCGCTTCACGTCGGACCATTTCTTCTATACCGAGGACGACATCGTCCGACTCGATCTTCGCGTCAAGCGGGGAGAGACGTCGATCGATCCGATTTCGATCGAAGCGAGCGCCCTACGCGAGGGGCGTGCCGGCCCGGAGGGAGCCCGGATCCCAATTCGTTTCCATCGCGAAGGCGACGCGCAGGTGGCCATGCTCGATACGGCCCGCTTCGCCGATCATCATGGACCGGTCGTCGTGAGCGCACGCATCGAATACGACCGAGGCGCCTTCTACGACGAGACGCTTCGCTTCTTCTTCACGCCACCGGGTCGCATCCCCGCTCGCTTCACGGGCGAGATCGAGGACCAGCTCGTCGACGGAAGCCTCGTCGTCCGGATCGCCCTGGACGTCGAGCTGTCCGGCTTCTATCGGATCGACGCGAACCTCTACGATCGATTCGGGAACCCCGTCAGCTTCTCGTCGTGGAAGGGCGACCTCGCCCATGGCGATCGCTGGGTGCCGATCCGCTTCTTCGGTCGCGTGCTGCGCGACGTCGGGAGGACTGGACCCTTCATCGTCGGGAAGATCCGCGGCTATCGATTCCTGGAAGGTGAGTATCCCGATCGCGAGCGGATCCCGGATCTCGCCGGACGCTTCACGACGTCGGCATACGATCTCGAGCGGTTCTCGGATCGCGAGTTCACGAGCGAACACAAGGAGCGCATGGTGCAGCTGCTGCTCGAGGACGTGGCGAATGGAATCTCGATCGATGCGCCGCCGACTCCCGGTCGACATGCAGTGCCGAGCGGCGCTCCCGGCCCGGTCGCAGGTGGCGCCAGCCCGAACTGACTCCATTCGACCCGCGTGTCCGGACGCCCGGATCCACGCGTCGCCCCCCTCGCCCCCCCCGACTACGACCGCCGGCGACTCCGCAACACCTTCCGGAGATCCGCGACGCGAACGCGTGCTTCCTTCTCGAACCAACCGGTCACGTTCTGGATCGCGTCGAGCGCATCGCCCTGCCCCGACCAATGACCACGCACGACGTCGGGATGCACATGATTCAAGAGCCCCGAGAGACACGCGGCGACGACGAAGAGATCGTCGAGGAGGCCGATCGGCCCGAAGAGCAGAGAGGGAACGAGGTCGATGGGGGAGAGCACGTAGGCGACGCCGGCGACGGCCACCCCCTTTTGCACGATGGGCACATGCCGATCGCGGAGCAGACGCACGAGCAGGATCGTGAGGTCGGGAAGCAGTAGGAGCAGGTCGCGCGCGCCGCTCGCCTGACCCGGTGTCTTCTCGACGAGGCGGTCGCGAAGGCGATCGTAGAGCCGTCGCTCGCGCGGATTCAGTTCGATGGTCAGAGCATTCTGGTTCATCGATCGCTTCCCAGAGGACGACCTCCACCGAGTTCTCGGAGCGCGCGGTCGACGTCGCCGTCCTCGTTGCCAACGCCGAGCCGCTTCGGACCCGGCGGCGGCATCGGCACCTCGGCGCGAAGGATGCCGATCATCTTCTCGCCGTCGAGGTCTTCGTCGAGGCGCAAACCCAGGAGCGACGCGATCGTCGGCGCGAGATCGACGAGTTCGGCCTCGGCGACGTGGACCTGCGGCCGGACTCCGCGACCCCAGGCCACGAAACCGACGCTCGATGCAGCGGGCTCGAGAAACGGAAACGCGCCCTCTATGCCACGCATTTCGCTCGGTCGAAGAGCCGGTCGGGCGAGGCCGTTGCCGATGAAGAAACCCGGCATGGCCGACAATCCGAACCAGGCTTGCGGGTCACCGCCGCCCGCGGCGAGGTCCGCGGCGGAAACGACGGCGAAGGCGCCCGTCCGAGCCGACTCGGCCTCGAGCAGCTCCCGCGCGGCCAGTGCATTGGCGGCGTCGCGTGCGTACACATAAGCCGAACGACCATTCGTCCGCGAGATCGCGAGCCAACTGCGCACGCCCATGGAACTTCTGGGATCGCGCCCGACGAGGCCCCCGTTCACCAGGACGATGTTTGGGTCGACGCGCGTATGGACAGCCTGAAAGGCGACGTCGCCCGTCACGAAGATCGCGGTATCGGAGATCTTGTCGGTTTCCGTCAGACACGCGTCGAGCTGACCGAGAGACGCGTCGACGCGCGCGAGGGCCTCCGCGACCTGGACGCTTCCGGTGCCCGCAATGCGCGAGATGGCCGCGGTCTGTTCGAGGCGGATCATCCAGAGTCCGGGATCGCGCTCGGATCGGGCGATGCGACAAGCGAGTTCGATGAAGGCCGCATCTTTTTCGTCTGCCGTCGGCCAGGTTCGCGGATCGCGCTGGCCGCCCACGATGCTCGAGGCCTCGTCGATCGCCTCCTCTGACATCGCCTCGAGCGCACGCACGAGCATCGGGCTCGACACGTTTCGCATGTAATCGAGCCAGCTCGAGGACTCGTCGAGGGAGGCGCCGTCGGGAACCAGGAGCTCGATCCGCGCGCCCGTCGTGGTCGGCCAGCCGAGCGAGAGCACCCCGCGGCCGATCGCCGCATCCCAGATGGCCATCCCCTTCAAGAGTCGGTTGTCCCAGTACGGCAGCGATCGCTTTCCGTCTTCGTCGAGCGCCCTGTCGGCGACGATGCCATGACGGGCCGGAAGACGACCGGTCGCGATCGTGGCGTGGGACGCGTAGGTCGAACTCGGCGTGGGGGGCGAAACCTGGATCCCGATCGAACCTTCTCGCGCGAATCGGGCGAGATTCGGCATCTGCACGGGATCGTTCTCGCTCGCCGCGTGACCCCAGACGTTCAGGAAGTCGGTCGCTTCGAGTCCCGCGATCGTAATCAGGATGACGCGGCGCGGAGGTCCACCCTGGCGCCACCCGGCCAAGGTCGAGTCGTCCTTGGCCGCGTCCTCGTCGCTCAGCGACGACGTAGCGCAGGACAGGCACGCGAGCGCGCAGGTCAGCAGAACGATCGCTCTCAATCCAGACCCCCCGAATACTGAAAGAGGCAGCCCTCTTTCGGCGAAGACCATGACACACTCTGCGATCCCGAGCACCGATCGCCATCCCCGCTGTGTGACACCGGAACGCGACTCCGGGACCGGGTCTGGGAACAGTCTCGATAATATTTTCCGTATATGTTTCAAGTATTTACGATATTCCCAGGAGGTTCGGAGGCGTCGGATTGTCTACGCTGCCGAAGACGATCGAAGGCTGATCCAAGCCGGATCCGAAGAGAGCGGACCACGATGGAGCCGACCGCCCAGTTCGAGGAAATCACGATTCCGCTCCCCGAAGCCGCTCATGGCTGTACGAGCGTGAAGGGTGTGCTCGGTATTCCCGAGTGGTGGCCCACCGGCGAGCGCGTCGCGGTCGTGTTCGCCCACGGCGGGCCGAGCAACTTCGAAGATCCCCTGCTCGTGACCCTGTCCCAGGCGCTGACCGAGCGCGGCTATCTCACTCTGCGATTCAACTTTCCCTTCGCCGAGGCGGGCAAGCGCAGCAGCGCCGATTCGCCCGAGATTCTCGAGCGCGGATTCCGCGCGGCGCTGAACGTCCTGGGCCGGGACCCGACCGCGCTGCCCGCGCGCCTCTTCGTCGGCGGCATCGGCATCGGAAGTCGCGCCGCCGCGGAGCTCGTCGCCGACCGACTCCACGCCGACGGGCTCTTCCTGCTCGGATTTCCGCTGCATCCCCAGGACAAACCCGAGAAGAGTGACCCCGACATCCTCTTCCGCGCGACGACACCGATGATCTTCTTGCAAGGAACGCGTGATCGGCGCTGCCACGGTGGCGCACTCCGCAATGCGCTGCGCCGGGTCGGTGCACCGATCGAGATCTACGACGTCGCCGAGGCGGATTCCTCCTTCCATGTCCCGAAGAAGTCGGGACGCTCGAACGAGGAGATCCATACCGAGGTCCTCGGTGTGCTCGCCGGCTGGCTCTCTCGCCGCCTCGACTGATATCCTGCCGGGCCTCTGGCCGCCGCATCTCGAACGACGCGAATCGGACACCCGCACCCGCCCCGACTCCCGCAACCCAACTCACGTATCCCGACCTACCCAAGGAACCGATGACATGCCCCAGCCCAGTGATCTCTATTTCGCCCAGCTTCCCGTCGGACAGATGGCGAACCTCGCCTACCTGATCGGTAGCCGGGCGGAGCGCAAGGCGTTCGTGATCGATCCGGCCTGGAACGTTCGCGGACTGCTCGATCAGGCCGCGCAGGACGACATCGAAGTCGTCGGCGCCCTCGTGACGCATTACCACCAGGACCACGTCGGCGGTGAAATCTTCGGGCACTCGATCGAAGGACTCGGTGTGCTGCTCGAGGAACACCCGATGCCGATCCACGCGAACAAGCACGAGGTGGAAGGTCTGATGAAGGTGACGGGCGTGTCCGAGAGCGAGGTCGAAGCCCATGAGGGGGGTGATCTGCTCGAACTCGGTGGCATCGGGATCCGACTGATCCATACGCCCGGCCACACGCCCGGCAGCCAGTGCTTTCTCGTCGAAGAGCGCGACCAGGCGGGACATCTCGTCGCAGGTGACACCCTCTTCTTGAACGGCTGCGGCCGTGTCGACCTGCCGGGCAGCGATCCGCGCGCGATGTACGAAAGTCTCGAAACGCTGAAGCGTCTACCGGACGACACCACGCTGTATCCCGGGCATCTCTACTCCCCAGAGGGGCACGATTCGATGGGCGACCAGAAGCGCAGCAATCCCTACCTGCGCGCACCTTCGGTCGATGTCTTCCTGAGCTTCATGGGGCATTAGCCAGACAGCGGAATTCGGGAGGAAGACGCCCTCTCTACATTGAAATGCGCCACCCCGAACGTTAGAGTCACGCCCGTTCGAAATCCCGGCACGTCCGCGTCGGGGTTCTGCCTGTTAACCGCTTCATACTCGGAGGCTAGCCCCCCATGAAGGTCATGGTGTGCCTGAAGCAGGTCCCCCATCAGGATGCACGTCTCGACGTGAACTCCGATGGAACCTGGATCCAGGAAGACAACATCAAGTTCGAAATCAATAGTTATGACACCTACGCCGTCGAGGAAGCCCTGCGCCTCAAGGACGCGGGCGACGCCGAAGTCGTCGTGGTGTCGATCGGTCCCGACCGTGTGACTCAGGCCCTGCGCACCGCGCTCGGCATGGGTGCCGATCGAGCGATCCACGTCAACGATGCCGCTGCACAAGGTGCAGACGCACTCGGCACCGCGAAGATCCTCGCGGCGATCGCGAAGGAAGAGAACGCCGACATCATCTTCGCCGGCCTGATGGCCGACGACGACAATGCCGCTGCGATTCCGCCGATGCTCGCCGAGCTGCTCGACATGCCGTCGGCAACCGGCGTGACCGCGACGGATGCGGGCGATGGTTCGGTTCGCGTCGAACGCGAGCTCGAGGGAGGCGCCGTCGAGGTCGTCGACCTGCCGAAGCCGTGCCTGATCGCGATCCAGACCGGTGCCAACCAGGTCCGTTATGCCTCGCTCAAGGGCATCATGCAGGCCAAGAAGAAGCCCGTCGACGTGAAGAGCCTGGCCGACCTGGGAGTCGGGGGTGCCGCCGACAACAAGACCACGATCAACAAGATCTACGTTCCCGCCAAGGGTGATACGGCCGAAATCCTCTCCGGATCGACGGACGAAATCGTTGGCCAGCTCGTGACGAAGATCAAGGAACTCGGTCTGCTCTAGCACGCCAGGTAGGCGAAGAGAGTCCTCGATCAGGACTCTCGACCAAGCCACCAGGCAAGGCCGCCAAGCAAGGGCTGCCAAGCAAGGAAGGAGAAAACGATGGGCACGATCCTCGTCGTTGCAGAGATTCAGAAGGGTGCGATCCGTGAGGCGAGCTACGAGCTCGCCGCCGTCGCGCAGGAGCTGGCCTCGTCCGGTGGTCACGAAGTCAACGGACTCGTGATCGGTTCGGGAGTCGGTGATGTCGCGAGCGAGTTCGCTGGCAAGGGTGGAGGCAAGACCTACGTGGTCGATGACGCCGCTGCCGCGAACTACAACGTCGACATCTGGACCAAGGCCATCAAGGCCGCGACCGAAGCGAGCGGGGCGGATCTCGTCCTGATCTCGAACACGCCGACCGGTTGGGACGTCGCACCGCGCATCGCGGCCGGCCTCGACTGTGCGTTCGTGTCCGACTGCTTCAAGGTGTCGAGCACCGACGCCAGCGGCAGCAGCTTCGTTCGCCGCGTCTTCAACGGCAAGCTCGACGCCGAAGTCTCGACGACGGGCAAGACGATCGCGACCGTCCAGCCTGGCGCCGCTCCTGCCTACGAAGGCTCGAGCGACGGTTCGACGGAGGCCCTCTCGGTCGACACCGGCGCACGTGCCGCGTTCGTCGAGATCAAGATCGCCGAGTCGACGGGTGTCGATTTGACGAAGGCCGACGTGATCGTCTCGGGTGGACGCGGAGTCGGCGACGCCGACAAGTTCCCGGAAGTGATCCAGCCGCTGGCTGATGCACTCGGTGGTGCGATGGGCGCTTCCCGCCCGGTCGTGGACGCGGGCTGGCTCGACCATCCCTACCAGGTCGGCTCGTCCGGCCAGGTCGTCGCGCCGAAGCTCTACATCGCAGCCGGCATCTCGGGCGCTATCCAGCACCTCGTCGGCATGAAGGCTTCGAACTTCATCGTCGCGATCAACAAGGACGCCGACGCCCCGATCTTCGAAGTCGCGGACATCGGCGTCGTCGCCGATCTCTTCGACATCGTGCCGGCTCTGACCGAAGCCGTGAAGGCGGCGAAGGGCTAGTCGACATCCGGGTGGGCCCGAACGGCCCGCTTCGATGACCGAACATAGAGGGCTCGCGGTCATACCGCGGGCCCTCTTCCTTTGTGGAATCGCCCTCTCCGAGAGCGGACATGACGGGCCGGCAAACACGCTGCCGAAGATCGCCACCCAAGAAGTCGCGGACAGGATTCAGCTCGGCGGCGCGACGTTCGCGAATCGCCCGAGCAATTCCATCACGCTCGCTTCGTAGGTCGCGCGGGCCCGAACCGCGTCCTCCGCACTCGCGATCGCAAGACAAGCCTGCATGATCGCCCCGGCAATGACGTCCGATAGGGGTTCGAGGGGTTGGTCCGGCAGGATCTCCTCGTCGACCAGATGCTGCAGGGCGTGAGTCAGCATGGCGAGATGCAGCGGGCGCTGGAGGTCGCGCCAATCGGCCCAGCCCAGCACGACGGGGCCGTCGACCAGCACGATCTGCTTGATCTCGTCGCGGCTGAACTCGTCGAGCATGATGCGCGTTCCAACGATGAGGTCTTCCTTGTCGTCGATGACCTGCTCCATCGTCTCGCTCCAGACCTTCTGTCCGACCTCTTCGAGGACCTCGAGGAAGACCGCCTCGAAGAGATCCCGCTTGTCCGCGAACTGGTAATAGAGGGCGCCCCGCGTGATGCCGGCGGACGTGACGATCTCCTCGGTTCCAGTCGCGGCGTAGCCCTTCGTCCCGAAGAGCCGGCGGGCGACGCCCACCAGAAGATCTCGGTTCTTCGAAGGTTTCTTGGCGCGGGCGGGCGGTGTCAATGTTTCGTACTGATTGTATAATTATTGAGGATCATCTATACAGACTGTATGACCAACTCGGACTCACAGCAAAGCACCCGGCAGGACTCCGGGCAGCCCGTGCGATGGCCCTTCTACGGCCTGGTCGTTGCCGCAGCGGTCGTGCTCTTCGTGATCGATCTCGGGGCCGGGATCAGCGACGAAGGGCTTCAGCTCTTCACACGCCACACCGCACGGCTCGCCTTCGCGGTCTTCCTCCCGGTGTTCGTCATCTCCTCGGTCGCATCGCTGACTCACTGGCCGGCAGCTCGCGCCCTCGCCCGCCAGCGCCGCCACCTGGGCCTGTCGTTCGCCCTGGCCCATTTCATCCATCTCGGCGCGCTCGTGAGTTTCTTCGTGTTGACGCCCGAGGTCGCGGAGCCGATCGCGATCGTCGGCGGCGGCTTCGGATACTTGCTGCTCGCAGCCCTGGTGATCACCTCGACCGACGCGATGATGCGGAGATTGGGTCGAAACTGGAAGCGTCTGCATACGTTCGGCGTCTACTACCTATGGTTCATCTTCACGCAGTCGTATGCGGGGCGCGTCTTCGCCGACGACCCCGACGCACGAGTCGCGTCGTCGCCGGGTTTCGTCTATGTCGGATTGCTCTCGCTCGCTGTTCTGGTGCTCGTGCTTCGCCTCGGACGACGCTGGGTGACGCGCTGACACTGCGTCCCGGCGGTGAGGCGGTGAGGCGGTGAGGCGATCTCGTCGGCTTGCTCTCGGAGCCGAGCGCTCCATCGCGCTATCTTCGCCGCCATGATCCGCGTCTCGATCGTCGGTGGTGGCTTTGCTGGACTGCGCGCGGCGAGGGATCTCGGTTCGGTCCCGGGAATCGAGGTCACGCTCTTCGACGAGCGCAATCACCATCTCTTCCAGCCCCTGCTCTACCAGGTCGCGACGGCCGGACTGAGTCCCGCCGAAATCGCCGCCCCCATCCGGTCGATCCTTTCCGAGCACGAGAACATTGGCGTTCGCAACGAACGCGTCGACCAAGTCGACCTCGACGGCCGCCTGCTCTCGACGGCCAGCGGGACGCATCCCTACGACGTTCTCATTCTCGCCTGCGGTGCAAAACACTCCTACTTCGGACATCCCGAATGGGAGCCCTTCGCCCCTGGTCTGAAGACCCTCGCCCAGGCGACGGAGATACGCCGACGCGTCCTCTGCGCATTCGAGGAAGCCGAGAAGGAGGATGACGGGACGCTCCAGCGGGCGCATCTCACCTTCGTCGTCGTTGGCGGTGGGCCGACCGGCGTCGAGTTGGCCGGCGCGATCGGCGAGATGAGCCGCTTCACCCTCGCCAGGGATTTTCGTCACATCGATCCCAAGCTCGCGCGCGTGATCCTGATCGAGGCCGGCCCGCGCATCCTGCCCGCCTTCTCGCCGCCGATGGCCAGCAGAGCGGTGCGCGATCTCGAAGGTCTCGGCGTCCAGGTCTGGACGCAGAGTGCCGTGACACGAATCGACGAACAGGGAGTCGAGGTCGGCAACGAACGCCTCGAGACACGCACCGTCGTCTGGGCCGCCGGGGTCGAGGCATCCCCTCTGAACGCCGACCTTCCGGGAGATCTCGACCGGCAGGGGCGCATCCATGTGGAACCCGATCTCTCCCTGCCTGGCAGGCCCGAAGTCTTCGTGGCCGGAGACCAGGCTCATGTCGCTGGCGATGGGGGTCGTCCACTACCTGGCGTCGCGCCGGTCGCCATGCAGCAGGGGGCTTATCTGGCACGCGAGATTCGCGCGCGAGGCGCGGGCCGCGAATCCGAGGGTCCTTTCGACTATGTCGACAAGGGACAGATGGCCACGATCGGTCGCCGGCGGGCCGTCCTCGAAATGGGACGACTGAAGCTGGCCGGATTCGCAGCCTGGGCGACCTGGCTGCTCGTCCACATCTACTATCTCGTCGGCTTCAAGAACCGCCTGTTTGTCGTGCTCCAATGGGCGTGGGCCTACCTCACCTATCAGCGGGGTGCGCGCCTGATCGTCAGTCGCGAATGGCGGGACCACCCGGAGTCGAGCACGTCCGAGCAGACGCTCGAGCCGGATGCGATCGAAGACGCAGAACGTCGATCGGCCGGGTGAGGGCAGCGCCGTGAATAGGCGCCGCGCGCGATCGCATGGTCTTGCGTTGCGACGCGATCGCATTGCCGCGAAGCTGGTTGCATGACTCGCCCCCTCCCCGACGCATGGCTCTCCGAAGACCCTCTTCCGCGAAATCCCGCACACATCGTGGCGGATTGGCTCGCCGAAGCGTTCGCCCTGGGTACCCAACGCGACCCTCATGCGATCGCCCTCGCCACCGTCGACGCAGACGGCCAGCCTTCCGTACGCATGGTGCTCTGCAACGAAATCGATGCCGATTCCGCGAGCTTCACCCTCTATACGAATACCGAGAGTCGAAAGGGCCGGGCGATTCGGGCCGATTCTCGCTCGGCGATCGTCTTCCATTGGCCCGGGCGACAGGCCCGCGTCGAGGGGTGTGCCCATCTCACACCCGAGGACCGCTGCGACGCCTACTTTGCGACACGCCCTCTCGAGGCCCGGCTGGGAACCTGGGCGAGTGCGCAGAGCGAACCGATCGGCTCGCGCGCGGAGATCCTCGCGAAGCTGGAGGCGGTCGCGAAGCGCTTCGGCGCCACGCGCGAAGAGGATGTCGTGCCGCGTCCGCCGCATTGGGGCGGCTTCACGCTGGTCGCCGAATCGATCGAGCTCTGGGTGAGTCGCCCGGGACGGATCCACGACCGTGCCGTCTGGCGACGCGAAGCGGATGAATGGACGCCCGAGCGTCTACAACCCTGAGAGCCCTGAGAGCGCGATCGAATCCGCCTCAGCCCGAAGGCTTGTCCGCCACGACGAGGTAGCGATTCAAGCTGAAGAAGTAGCGCCCTTCGGAGCCGAGCCGTCGAATCTCTTCGAGCCAGGCCTGCGCATCTTCTCGCGCCGCACCCCCGGCTCGACCCGAGAATCCGGCCATCATGGGAACGAGGTGGAAGCTGAACTCGTGGTCGGCCCAGGCGGTGTTCACGATCGGGATCGCCTGCGTGCTGCGCACATCGAATCCGGCTTCCCGTAGCTGCGGACCGAGCACGCGGGGCAGCCCGCGATGAACGAAATGATCGTCCCAGGCTTCGAGAACCCGAGCTTGCCGCGCTTCGTCTTCGCAATGCAGGACGAGAGAGTCGTAGTCGGTGTCGAGGATCGCGACGCGACCGCCGGAACGCGTGATCTCGAAGAGCTTCGCGAAGGCGGTCGAAATGTCGGCGACGTATTCATAGACCTGGGTCGAGACGATCGCGTCGAAGCTGTCCGGCGGATACGGAAGCGCACCCGCGTCCGCGATGTCTGTCTCGACCTGGCTGAGATTCGCGCAGCGCTGGCTCGTCAGCGCGAGCATCGGTGCGGAGAGATCGGCGCCGACCGCGCGCCCGTCGGCCCCGACACATTTCGCCATCTCTTCGAGCAGCAGCCCGGGTCCGGGACCTACGTCCAGGACGGACTCGCCCGGCTGGAGATCCAGCGCTTCGAGCACGATGCGACGCTGATCGACGACGTCGGGGGTGAGATAGGCGCGTTCGAGAGCGTTTCCGGTGCTCGCGTCGAAATCGATGCTCGATGACATGGTCTTTGGGCTTCCTCCGGAGGAGCGGTGGACGAGGGGTGTCGACACTCGCACAGGCCGCTGGGGTCAGCGACCGCCGAATCGCCCGCGCGACGCCGAGTCGAAATCGCTGTGGGAGAACGCGGCCCGCCGGACCCGACCCCACCGAGTCGACTTGAAGGTTCGGGTGTCGAAACTCGCCGAAATCTCAATGTGGTCATTGACAACTTGATTCGATCCAGGAATATTGCCAGCGACAACATCTACCGGAGCCGCTTCGCCTTGCCCTATCACCACGGAAACCTGCGACGAGCGCTGCTCGAGCGGGCAGCCGAAGTCATCGCAGACGAGGGCGTCGAGGCCGTCAGCCTGCGCGGCCTCGCTCGCGACCTCGGCGTTTCGCATACCGCGCCGAGTCGCCATTTCGCGGACCGTCGCACGCTCCTGGCGGAGCTCGCGAAGGACGGGTTCCGGCGCAGCGTCGAGGCCATGGATGCCGGTGCCGAAGCCGCCGGGTCGGATCCCATCGCGCGCTACCGCGCACTCGGGCGGTCCTACGTTCGATTCGCCTGCGAGAACCCCTCGTACTTTCGCGCGCTCAACCATCCGGAGGTCCGCGCCCATGCGGACGACGAACTGCACGAGGCCGAGTCCGCCTGGTTCGAGACGATGCGTGCTGGGGCCGCCGCGGCACAGCGAGCTGGCTGGCATCCCGAAGCCGATCTCGATGCCCTCGTCGCGTTCAGCGTCGCCGCGGCCACGGGCGCGGCCGCCCTCTTCGGCGAGCGAAGACATCGAAATCTCCTGCCGATCGACGACCTCGACGCATTGGCGGACGCCGTCCTCGACCTGACTGTCCATCGCAGTCGAACGACGGCCCTGCCGACACCAGCAGATTCGGACGACGCGCTCGACTCGAACGGGGCGCCGAACGACCACGAAAGGAGGGCATCATGAATGCCACTCGAATCCTGTCCCTCGCCTATCAGAGCGGCCCTCTGCTCTTCGGCATCGCCTTCCTCGCGCCCCTGGTGGCCCAGGTTCTCGAAGCGAACCAGCTCCCTGCGCCCTTCGGCCTCAGTACGATCCAGTTCGGCCTCGCGGTCGGCGTAGGCGGCGGGCTCGTCGCGAAGCTCCGAGGGACCTGGATATGAGCGCCGCCGCGACGCCCCAGACCCAACTCGACACACCGAGCCCCCGCGCCCTCCAGCGAGAAGAACGCGAAATCGCCCAGCGCTATCTCGGGCGCGTGCCCTGGGAGATGGTCGCCTGGGGACTCGGCAATTTCGTCCTCTGGCTCTCGCTCTGGCCGCTGACTCTCAGCGGAGCCATCCCGCTCTGGGCGGGATTCCTGCTCGCGACGTTCTGCGTGACGGTCTCCTATCTGCCGTCGCACGAAGCCCAGCATTCCATCATCGGCGCAGAGGGGTCGAAGCTTCGCTGGCTGAACGAGCTCGTCGGACATGTCTCGACGATTCCCCTCGTCTTCCCGTACAGGATCGCCTGGATCACCCACCGTCAGCACCACGCGCACGCGAACGATCCTGAACGCGATCCCGACTACGACAACAAGGGCGACAACTGGTGGAGATCAGCCTGGAACGGCGCCCAGGCCCGACAGCCGGGCGTGCGAAACGGATACAAGAGGGTCCTCGAGTCGATCGATGACCCGGGCCTCGAACGCGCCTTCGTCGAGAGCATGATCCTCGACCTGACCTACTACGCGGTGCTGACGACGTGCGCGTGGACGGGACACGCGATCGAGGCGGCGCTGCTCTGGTGGTTGCCCCGACATATCGGGATGACGTACATCCAGCTCTTCCTGAGCTGGGCACCGCACCATCCCATGCAGGAGAAGGGTCGATACCGGGACACCCGAGCGTGGCGCTCGCCGGTCGGCACGCTCCTCTCGATGGGCATGGAGTACCACCTCGTCCATCATTTGTATCCGAAGATTCCGCTATGCCAGACCGGTGCGGCCTACCGCGCGATGAAGCCCGTGCTCGAGAAGCAGGGCATCCGGAACGACGGACTGTAGATCCGACGATCTAGCTCCGAGACCGATCGAACGTCCACAGCTCCCTCGACGCTTTGCGTACGAGAATGCGTTTCGGCCCATATTGCAATGTCGCGGGAATTTTCCCCCGAGAGCGATCGCGACGCCTCAGGCTAGGCGCCGAACAGGCCGATGCGCAAAGCGTGGAAATCGACCGACGTATTCTGATCTTCGACGGACCCGAAGGCGAGCTGCAGCAGCTCGCAATGGATCTGATCGGCCGCGAGTTCGAAGTCCACTACGCCAACGACATCGACGAAGCGCAGATGATGACGCACGAAGCCGAGGGCCGGATCAACACGATCGTCTTCGCGGCTCGCTCGCTCAGCCGCTACGTCCCCGACATGGCGGCGCGCTTTGGCCTGCCGGCGGCGGCACTGATTCCCAGCGGTGCTCGCCCCGACGCCGAAATCGTCGAAGCGCTCCTCGCACAGGGCGTGAAGTGGCATCTCTGGGACGACCCCCCGGACGAGTCGATTCGGATGGTCATCTCGAGTGTCCTCTTCGAGCACGACCCGCTCGAGATCCGGTACCACGGCCGCGTTCCCACCTCCCTTTCAGGACATCTGGAGATACGCGGCGTGAAATGTGACACGTCGATCCGTGACATCAGCCATGGCGGCGCGTGCCTTCTCGGCGACCTCGTCGGCGAGCAGAACGACGAAGGTCTGCTGCGCTTCTCCATTGGAGACGACGATGTCGCCCTGCCGATCCGAATCGCCTGGATCATGAATGAAGGTGGCGAGGGCCCGGGCGTCGCGGGTGTCTCCTTCGTCGAGATCACCCCGAGCGCAGGACAGGCGATCGACGCCCTGATCCATGCGGCGATCTCTCGTCACCGAATCCAGAAGCCTGATTAGCGACGAACCCGGCCTCCGCTATCCTCGGCGACCGGCCGGGTAGCCAGGTCTCGTCCAAGGCACCCCCACCCGATCTTCCTCCTATCGCGACCCCAACAGAACCGGAAGGCAGCTCCGATGGCGACCACCGACACGTCCCAATTCAAGAATGGCCTGAAGCTCGAACTCGACGGAAACCCGTTCACCATCGTGTACTTCCAGCACGTGAAGCCCGGCAAGGGCGGCGCGTTCGTACGCACGAAGGTCAAGAACCTGCTGAACGGACGCGTCATCGAGCGCACCTTCCGCTCGGGCGAGAAGGCCGAGATCGCCGACATCTCGGAGAGTACGATGCAGTACCTCTACAACGACGGCGACAACCTCGTCTTCATGGACCAGCAGACCTACGACCAGATTCCGATCTCACCCGAGGTGATCGGCGACCAGATCGAGTTCATGCAGGAGGAAATGAACGTCGGCGTGCTCTTCTGGAAGGGCAAGCCGGTCAACGTCCAGCTGCCCAACTACATCGAGGCCAAAGTCGTGAAGTCCGACCCGGGGATCAAGGGCGACACCAGCTCCGGCGCGAACAAGCCGGCGACCCTCGAATGCGGCGCAACGATCAATGTCCCTCTCTTCATCAAGGAAGGTGACGTCCTTCGCGTCGACACACGGACCGGCGAGTATTCGGAACGCGTCAACGCATAGGCGGACCTGCCAGCAACATGCCGACAAAGACTCCGAAACGCGCGATCGTGCTCTCGGGCGGCGGCGCCCGCGGCGCCTATGAAGCCGGAGTTCTTCGTTTCATCCTCGACGAACTGCCGAAGCGGACTGGAATCACACCTGATTTCGACATCGTGTCGGGAACCTCGGTCGGCGCCATTCACGCCTGCTTCGTCGCCGCGACCGCGGACGAGACCGAGACGCGGGGCCAGCGACTCGTCGAGATCTGGGACCGTATGCGCGTGCAGGAGATCTTCCGCTTCACCGTGCGGGATTTCTTCAAGCTGCCCCGACGCATCCTCGGCGTGAAACGCGTCGCCCGCCTGCTTCGCGAAGGCCAGCGACCCGACCGCCTCTATGGCCTCCTCGACACCGAACCGCTCGAGCGCCTCGTCCTCCAGTCGATCCCCTGGAAGGGCATCCGGCGAAACATCCGAACCGGCAGGGTCGACACGGTCTGCATCGCCGCGACACAGATTGCGACCGGCCGCGCCGTCGTCTTCTGCGACAGCCATCGCCCCGAACTCCCGCCCTGGGCCAGTGTCTCGAACATCCGCATGCAGCGAATCCGCCTATCACCGCTGCATGCGCTCGCCTCCGCGGCGATCCCGCTCCTCTTCCCCTCGGTTCGCGTCGGCGCGCGCTACTACGCAGACGGTGGCCTGCGATTGAACACGCCGCTCGCCCCTGCCGTTCGCCTCGGCGCAGATCGGATCCTCGTCATCGGCCTGACCCACGAGACCGGACCGTCGACGAGTGAATCGCTAGCACAGGAACGCACCGCCGAGTTCGGCAATCCCATGTATCTCTTCGGCAAGGTGCTGAACGCGCTCATGCTGTCTCCGATCGACGCCGACGTCGCGCGCCTCCATTTCGTCAACGAGATCATCCGCACCGGCACGAAGGTATTTGGCGAGAATTTCCTCGAGGAGCTGAACTCGGGCCTCGATCCGAAGGGCGAACGTCCCCTTCGAAAGATCGACAACCTCGTGATCCGTCCGTCGGAGGATCTCGGTCGAATCGCGGCCAACGTGGTGCGCGACGATCCCGATCTCGAACTCGGCGCGTTCCTCGGCATGCTTCGGCGCACGACTGGCGCGGGTTCGACCGCGAAGGAAGCCGACCTCCTGTCGTACCTGTTATTCGACGCTGCCTACGCCCGCCCACTCGCAGAACTCGGATACAAGGACGCGGAAGCGAGACAGGACGAACTCGCCGCCTTTTTCGTCGGCGACGACTGACTCGCGATGGATGGTCTCGCGCTCGTCGCTCGGCCGATTCTGTTCGCATCCAGCACGCTCGTCCGAAGGCCCGGCTCCACACGGATGCCGCGTCGCCCCCGAACCGGTACGTTCGCTGCATGCGGGGGGACCAGCTGGCACGACAGTGGCTCTTGATCCAGCGTCTGGCGCGCAGTCGCGCCGGTGCAGGTCTGGACGAGCTGGCGGAAGAACTCGGCTGTGTCCGCCGCACGGTGTACCGCGATCTCGACGCGCTGATGTACGCCGGCTTCCCGGTGACGAGCGAGAAGCGTGACGGCAAGGCGTACTACCGATTCCTCGACACCTTCGAGGTCGGCCAGGTGCCCTTCACGCCGGACGAACTGCTCGCCCTCGCCTTCAGCGAAGACCTGCTGAAGACGCTCGAAGGCACGGTCTTCCATGATTCCATCGGGGCCGCGCTCGGCAAGATCCGCGCTGGACTCGGCCCCGAACTCTCCCGGTACCTCGAACGCCTTTCGGACGGCTTCCGCGTCCTACCGGGTCCCCACAAGCGATACGAAGACTTCCGGGAAACGATCCGCACCCTGAACGACGCGGTGCTCGAGAACGCCACGCTCGAGATGCGGTATCGCGCGGGTCGAAGTGGCGAGGAGACGACGCGACGCTTCGACCCGTACAAGGTGTGGTACCACGACGGTGCTCTGTACGTGATCGGTCTGGACCATCGATCGGAGGAGATCCGAACCTTCGCCGTCGACCGCATCCTCGACATCGAGAAAACAGACGATCGCTTCGTCGTCGACACCGCTTTCGACTTCGACGCCTATACCGCTTCGAGCTTCGGCATCATCGCCCAACCGGCGGTCGTCGTGCGGATTCGCTTCACGCCCGATTGGGCGTCCTACATCGACGAGCGGGAATGGCATGCCAGCCAGTCCACGCGGCGACTTCCAGACGGGCGCCTCGAACTCGAGATGGAAGTCGGCGCCACGAGCGAACTCGCGAACTGGATCCTCTCGTTCGGGGGCGGGGCCGAAGTGCTCGAACCAACGTCGCTGCGCAAGGAAGTGAAGACCTCGCTCGAAGCGGCTCTGGCGAAATACGCATGACCTCACGCGCCCTTCGCTCGCACGCCGTGCGGCTGGGCCGCGAAACGGAGACTGGGATGAACTGGGAAGCCGTCGGCGCCATCGCCGAACTGATCGCCGCGATCGGAGTCATCGTCTCGCTCCTCTACCTCGCCATCCAGATCCGGCAGAACACCGCCTCCGTCCGGGCCAGCACCTATCAGGACTTCACTCGCGAGTCCGCCGACACGACGCGACACATGGTCTTCGATGGAAATCTCCTCGAAGAATTCACGCCCATCCTACAAGGCGCACGGGGCTACGATCCGGGGCAGGACCGTCGCTTCGCTCTCATCGCCGGCCTCTATGCGCGCAATCTTCAATTCGGATTCCTGGAGCTGCGCGCCGGCCGAATCGAGCGACGGCAGTTCGAAAGCTATGTGTCCTACCACGCGGAGAGCTTTCTGCGCATCCCGGCATGGTCACAATGGTGGAAATTGAACCGGAAACACTTCGACGAGGAGCTCGCCACATGGATCGATTCGCTCATCGACATCTAGCCGGCGGTTCGGAACCACGATGACGATCCAGGATCTCGGCAGTCTCGGGGAGTTCGTCGCCGCCGTCGCGACGGTCGCTACGCTCGTCTACCTCGCTGCGCAGATTCGTCAGAACACCAGCGCGCTGAAGACTTCGACCGTCAGCTCCCTGCACGACGTACAACTCTTGACGAGGGACAACGACGCCTACAACGCGGTCGTGCTGAAGGTCCTACGCGGAGAGGACATCACGCTGGAAGAGCGACTTCGAATGGTCGAGCGGTTCTTCACGATCATGCGAGCCTTCGAGGGCATCTGGCTCCAACAGCATTACGGCGCCGTGTCCCGCAGCCAGTTCGACCAGCATCTCGACCTCCTTCGCTGGGCGCTCAACCACGAAGCGGCTCGCAGAATGTGGACACAGCTGGCGCCCACCTTCGACCCTGATTTCCGGGCGGTCGTCGAAGCGGAGGCGCTGGCCCCGGAAGCGCCAACCAGCCACATGGCCGGCGCATTCGCGGCGATCGATCCGAACTGGGTCGCGCCAGACCGTACCTGAGAGCACAGTCCGGAGGCGAAGGCGTCGTCCCTTCGAGTGAAGGTCGTCTCCTCGCGCGGAGCAGCACTCGCAAACGACACGTGACATGCCTGCCAACTCCCGGTGGAACGCGAATGGACTCGACGCCAGCGGTCTACGACGTTTCGTCGATCAGATCCGCGGTGTGCCCGGCGCCGGGATTCCAGTCGAGGAAGGGACGCCCCCTCGGCTCGCGTCGGCGCTCTCCCGCTTGATCCGCGCCCAACGTAGAGGCGACACGAGCTGCGCCCACCAGGTCATCGGAAAGGCCGAGAGACCTGCAAGACCGATCTCCGCTGGCGGGTCGCGATCCGAGGGAAGGAACCGGGTTCCGAAGACGATGTCCCAGAGGATCAGGGTCTGGCCGTAGTTGGTATTGCTCTCTCGCACCAGCGGCGAATGATGCCAGCGATGCAGCTCGGCCATGCTGAAGATCCAGTTGAGCGGTCCGCAACGGATCTGCATGTTCGCGTGCTGACAGATTCCATGCACCGAGGATGCGACGACCCAGAGTACGAAAACCGGCTCGGGCGCCCCGAGCGCGACGAGTGGAACGAGATAGGCGACGTTGAGGATCAGGATGTCCACGAAATGGAAGCGCGCGGCATTCAGCCAATAGAGTCGCGGCGCGCTGTGGTGGGTCGCATGAAAGCGCCAGAGCCAATCCAGCTCGTGCTCGAAGCGATGCACCCAGTACTGGAAGAACTCGACGACGACGAGCGCGAGGACGAGCTGTAGCGCCAGCGGCAGCTCGCTCGGCCAGAGCGATGAGCCGAAGGCGCCAGCGAGCAGGCTTCCCGCCCACGCTCCGAGGACCGTGATCAGCGGCGTGAAGATCGCGCCGGTCGCGACCACCGAGCCGGCCCACGCCAGGTCGGTCGGGACGTCACCATGGTTGCGATTCCAGTCGGACACGAAAGGGCAGACCCGCTCGCCCATGATCACGACGGCGTAGCCGAAGACCATCCCCACGGCGAACGCCATCCCCGCGGAGAGTCCGCGCTCGAACGCCGCGATCGAGAGGGCGAGCGAACCGAAGAATGCCACGGGAAAGACGTATGCCGCGAATAGGCGCGAAACTCCGCGGCTGCCCGCCGCTGACTCGATCGCGTCGGATCGCAATTCGTCTGCCATGTTCGAGAGAATAGAGCCTCGGATGACCCGGAGTCGACGGCTCGACGGGCAGAGAGCGGGGCTTCGTTCCGCTTCGCGCCGGGCCCGGGACACACCCCCGCGACGCCCGCTGGAGGCTGTATCGTCTCGATTCGTCCGGAGGGATTCGACGAGAGCACATCGAGTCCCTCCCAAGCAGACAGGAGACTCGATGTCCGGCCAGGTGATCCGCATCGCCGACCTCGCGAAGCCCGAGCTCTCGGAACTCCAGAAGGGCGCGCTCGCCTACGCCGACGGCCTCGCGATCGACCTCTCGGTCGACGCCGTCCTGGGCGAAGCCCGGAAGAATACGAGCCTCGACGACTTCGGGCCCGACGACTTCCACGAACGACTCGCCCTCTGGCTCTCGGAGATCGGCGGCGACCCCGACCGCACGAACCTCGGGCGCCTCATGCTCTACAACGACTGCGTACGCTATGCGTCGACGCGGCTGCGCATCCAGCATCTCCTGACCGTCCACCCGGAGATTCACGACATCGAGATTCGCGAGCCGATCATCGTCGTCGGTCTTCCTCGATCCGGCACGACTCATCTCGTCAACCTGATCGCGGCCGACGGCCGACTTCGCTCCATCCCTCTCTGGGAGAGTCAGGCGCCGGTTCCCGAAGACAATCCGACTCGCGCCGCGGACGATCCCCGATTCGTCCGCTGTCAGCAGACCTGGGAGCAGATGCAAGCGATGTCCCCGCACATCGCGGCGATGCACCCGATGAATCCAGAGCATATCCACGAGGAACTCGAGCTGATGCTCCCCGACTTCTCGAGCTACCAGAATGAGTGGATCGCTCGCGTGCCGAAATGGGTCGACTACTACCTCGGCCACGACCAGCGACCCCACTACGCCTACATGAAGACGGCCCTCAAGATCCTCCAATGGATCCTGCC
>Ga0315338_1000635_pt1 | contig 68620 bp, 63 predicted proteins | sample ASW8metaG_FD_204518 | JGI IMG/M metagenome (GOLD analysis project Ga0315338, IMG submission 204518) | Ammonia-oxidizing marine archaeal communities from Monterey Bay, California, United States - ASW #8 | ecosystem: Environmental > Aquatic > Marine > Coastal | place: USA: California | collected...
CCACGTCGGTGAAGCGGTGGCCAACCAGGACAGCCCTGGAACCGGAGTCCTCGATGATGTAGGCCAATTCCGGGGCCACGAGGTGCCAGCTGACGGGCACGAACACGACGCCGGCGTGTGAGCAGGCAAGAGCCACCTCGAACCACTCGTTGCGGTTGCCAGCCACCACCGAGATGGTGTCGCCCAGCCCGAGCCCGGCGTCCCTGAGTGCGTGGACAAGGCGGTTCACTCTGATATCGAGTTGAGCCCATGTCCGTGTGTCGTCGTCGTCGGCCAATGCGAGTTCGTCGCCGCGTGCGGCCGCCGCTTCCCTTGTCAGTACCGCCATGGTTCGGTCCCTCTCTTTGACTTCGTCCGTGGGCCAATCTTGCAGCCGTTGACTTGCACGGCTCCCACATTACGTCCCAACCTGCAGGACAGCCAAAAGGACCTAGCAGCGGAACTGCGCTACGACCATCGCTTGACTGGTTCAGGACCCACAGAGTCCTAAAACCACAGAACCCCCTGCTGTGCAGGGGGTTCACGTGGAGCGGACGACGAGATTCGAACCCGCGACCCTCACCTTGGCAAGGTGATGCTCTACCAGCTGAGCTACGTCCGCGTCGAAGCGCCACTGTATCCGCCGACCCAACGGTTCGGTACGCCGATCAGGCCGCTCGCGACCTGATCGGCAAGACTGACGGCATGGCCCGCCTGGTGTACGAGTACGACGAACTGCTGACCGACCACGACTACGCCGAACCTCACGTCGTGGCCGGACGACGCCTCCACGGAGGCTTCCTCGCCGACGGCACCTACCAGCCGCCGCGCACGCTCGTGCGCGAACCGGCCCTCGACGCCTGGGAGGAGGCCCTTCGCGAACGGGGCGGCGAACCCTTTGCCGCCAACGCCAACCTGCTCGACGGCGCCCGGTTCCCGACGGTCCCACAGCAACTCGCCCTACTGCGCCACGGCCTGGACCAGCCGTTCTGGAACACCCTCACCTTCGTCGGAAAGATCGAGGCCAAGGGAGCGTTCCTGTCGATGCTTCCGGTCCCCGACCTCTCAGCCGCAATCGTCGAAGACGCCTCGGAGATGGCAATCGGACACCTGGACCGGGGCCTGCTCGACGCCCACGGCCTCGACGAGGGCGGCAACCCGGCCCTGGGCATCGGCGGCCACGACGAAATGTGGTTCGTGGCCCGCGACCTCGTGTACGGCCCGGACGCCCACCCGGACGTCGAACCCGACGACAACATCGCGCGAGAGGACAACACCCGCCACCTACCAGAGATAGGCCGGGAGATCGAAGAGTTCTTTTCGTTCCTCGCGAACCTGTTGGTCATCGAGTTCCGGGCCGAAATCGGGTTCGCCGAAACGCAGGCGATCCTGCGTTCTCCGGACGTGTTCACCGACAAGCGTGCCGAAGCCGAAACGGCAGCCGAGATCGTCGAACGCATACGCACCGATGAACGCATCCACGTCCGCTCCCTGAACCTGTACCTGGGAGAGCTTCGCCACCTTCACCTGCGCACCACCGACGGCGGCCAAGTGCCCGGCCACGTCCTCATCGACCGCTTCTGGAACGGCCTCGTCCACTGGGCCACCGTCGAACAACCCCGCCTCATCGCCGCAGATGCCCGGCAGCGCATGTACGAACGAATCGCCAGGGAACCCGACGGCAAGGCGATCCGAGCCGCCTTCGACGTGGCTGCCTGAGGACCGCGACGGCGATCAGTCGCCGTCGCCGCCCGAAAGGTCGACACGCAGGGTAAGGATCCCGTCCTCGAGGCTGGCCTCGGCATCACCGATGATGGCAAAGTCCTGGAAGTCGAGTTGGGCATGCTCGATGAACCGCAACCGCTCCTCTCCGCCGATGGGCGGAAGGGACCGGTCCCGCACCGCCTGGGCACGCTCCTTGAAGCGCTGAAGCATCGCATCCAGGTCCAGGTCGCCACTCACGATGACAATCTACCTAGGACCCGGGACCACCACTGCCGTTACCGGTCGCGGTAACGGCATCGGTGAGGACATCAGCAGAGGATCTGGACCGGATCGGCACGGACTCCGCCGACACGCGTTCCGACTCGGGCTCCGGTTCGACCCCTTCCGGCACAGGCTCCGGCGACCCGGTGTCCTCTGTGGCCAACGCTGCCGCCGCATCGGCCTCGACCCGGGCGGTCGCCCGTTCGAGTTCTCCACGGGCAACGGCTGCCCGAACCACCCGGTCCGGTCGGGTCTGCCACCAGTAGACGCCCGAGGCGACCAACATCAGCCCGGCGACGACCCGCAACGTCACCACGATCTGGTTGACGCGGTCGCCGGCGGTGTGACCATCTTCGTCGACCTCGGGGGGAACCGTCTCGACGGTGGTCACCTGGGCACCGGCCGGGGTCGCCAGGCACAGTGCACCAAGTAGCAGCGACGGCGCGACGACAAATACCGCAACCATGCTCCTCGCCCTCACTGCCCGCATGCCCCTCCTCGATTCCCTCGCCCACCGATGCTAGCCAGTCGGAACCTGCGTGTCCCGAAAACTCAGTCGGAGGCGGCCGCCAGGGCCTGTTCGATGTCGGCGATCACGTCGTCCGGGTGCTCGAGCCCGCACGACACCCGCATCGTGCCTGGGCCGATTCCTGTGGAATCCATCTCCTCGGGAGTCAGGCCCACGTGGGTGGTGCTGGCCGGGTGGGAAATCAACGTCTCGGGGCCACCGAGTGACGGTGCCTGCCGGGCCAGCCGGACGGCCTCGGTGAAGCGGCAGCCGGTATCGATGTCACCCCGCAGGTCGAAGGCCAACAACCCACCGGAGGTGCGCATCTGGCGCACCGCCAACTCCCGCTGCGGATGCGAGTCGAGGCCCGGATAGCGCACCAGCTCGACGCCGTCATGCCCGTCGAGGTACTCGGCGAGGCGCTGTGCGGTCGCCGCCTGGTGGGCGAGCCTCACCCCGAGCGTCCTCAGGCCCCGGTGGGCGTTGAAGGCGTCGTACGGCGACGCATTGGCGCCGTGCAGCACGGCGAAGCCCCACAGCCAGGACATGAGGTCCTGCGAGCCCGCCACGACGCCGATGGTGGCGTCGTTGTGGCCGGCGATGCCCTTCGTGGCCGAGTGGAGAACGAGGTCCACGCCGTGGGCGAGCGGGTTCTGCCCCAGCGGCGTAGCGAACGTCGAGTCGACGACCGTGGTGGCCCCCGTGATCGCCCCGACCTCATCCAGGTCGACCAGGTCGAGCTTGGGGTTGGCCGGCGTCTCGGCGCACACCAGCATCGTCTTCCCCGGCCGGATGGCCGCCTCGAACGCCCCGGGCTCAGTGCCGTCGACGAACGTCACGTCGATGCCGAAGCGGGGGCAAACCGACTGAAGGAACAGTTGCGTCCCGGCATAGATCTGGCGTTGCGCCACGATGTGGTCGCCCGACGAGCACAGCCCGAGGACCACGGCGCTGATGGCGCCCATACCGGAGGCGAAGGCCCGGGCTGCCTCGGCTCCCTCGAGTTCGGCGATGGCCGCCTCGAAGGCGTTGATGGTCGGATTCCCGTACCGGCTGTAGAAGCGCTCGGCGCCCACCGCCGTCGCCAGCCCGCGACCCTCGGCGATGCTCGAGAACTCGAACACCGACGTCGGAAACAGCACGGGTGCCAGCGACGTCTCGCCCTCATCGCGTCCGGCCAGGATCGCCGCCGTCTCCGGCTCGTACCCACTGGGCTTGTCGTCAGCCATTCGATTGGACCTCCCCGAGGAACGAACCCAAATGCCGTCCGACCTCGTCAGTCGCCAACAGGAAGCCGTCGTGGCCGTCCGGGTTCTGGACCACATGATGGTCGCAACGCCCGCCCGTCGCACGGATTGCGTCTCTCAGGGCCGCCTGCTGGGCCTCCGGGTACAGGATGTCGGACGAGATGCTCAAGGTCAGGAACGGCACCGGCGCCAGGAGCGCCAGTGCCTTCTCCGGCGAGCCGCGGTCGCGGCCCAAGTCGTGGAGGTCCATCGCCCGGTTCAACAGGAGGTAACTGTTGGCGTCGAAGCGGCGAACCAGTTTCTCGCCCTGGTAGTCGAGATAGGACTCGACCTGGAACCGGTCCCAGAGGCCGAACACCTTTCGCGGGTCGGCCAACTCCCGGCCGAACCGCTCGCCGAACACCGGGTCACTCCGATAGTGGATCTGGGCGATCGACCGGGCCACGGCGAGGCCGGCATGCGGACCGTCACCGGGCGCTGCGTCGTAGTACTCGCCATCACGGAACCTGGGATCGATCGCGAGGGCCGTTCGACCGGCGGCGCTCCAGGCGATCTGCCAGGTGCTGGCAGCCAGGGCCGTGGCGATCGGCACCACCGACCGCACCCGTTCGGGGTACATCACCGCCCACTCCAGAGCCTGCATGCCGCCCATCGAACCACCCACCACCGAAAGCCACCGGGCGATACCCAGGTGGTCGGCGACCGAAGCCTGGCAGCGCACCATGTCGCGCACCGTGACCGGCGGGAAGGCCGAGGCATAGGGCCTCCCCGTGCCGGGGTCCACCGTCGCCGGCCCCGTCGACCCCTGACAACCGCCGAGGACGTTGACGCACACCACGAAGTAGCGGTCGGTGTCGAGCCCGCAACCCGGCCCGACAACCCCGTTCCACCAACCCGGGATGCTGTGCGCCTCACCCACGCCACCGTGGGCGTGAGAGTCGCCGGTCAGGGCATGGCAGACGAGGACGGCGTTGTCCGCCGCCGGCGAGAGCTCACCCCAGGTCTCGTACGCCATCGTGATCTCGGGGAGGATGCCGCCGCCCTCGAGGGCGAAGGGGCGACCGTTCCCGACGGAGTGGAACAGGCGATCGCCCACCGGGTCGCCCGGTTGCCAGGCACCGGTGACGGGCAGGTCCGGCGAATACCCGCGAGGGTGCAGGAGGGCGTCGAGGGGCAGGTCCAGGTCACTCCCGGCACCCGTCGTTGCCCCGTCGCCGCTCATCGTCCGTCCATTCCCAGTTGAGGGTGGACACCTCCGGCCCGTAGCCGGTGGGTAGACGCAGGCGCCTCCACCGGACACTTCGTTGCCCCAGCCGATTCCTCCGACCAGGACCACATCCCCACCCCGTTGCCGGGGTGAGCGGGCACCTTGGGTGTCCGTCCCAGGTTGCCGGACCCGGCTCGAGGCCGGGCCGCTCGTGATGTTTCGGAACAGTGTAGAGGGTGGCGGCACCCGACCGTCAGGTGTTTATCGCCCGGGAGGCCGGGTGGGCGGTCCACCACCAGTCGAGGAGCGGCATCGTCGGCACCCCGTAGGCCCCACACATGACCTCGCCCAGCCGTCGCCACTCCCCCGCTGGTGCCTCGACGCCGGCCTCGTGGATCGCCCTCGCGGCCTCGGCGCCGTCATCCCACCTGCTGCGGTCTGCGGGCAACGGCAGTGCGGCGACCTGGCGAGCGCTGAGGCGGATCCGTCCGGTGGAGCGTCCGGCGCCGGCCGACGACACTGCTGCGAGGGCGGACACCGGAGGAGATGCCAGCACCGCCGCGAGGTGCCAGAGGTCGGCCGGATCGGGCTCGACGGTGATGAGTGGCGTGAGCGGTACCGATCCTCCCTCGTCGTCGACCATCGCCTCGACCACCCGGGTCTGGGTGGCGACGAGCACCTTCGGGCGGTTCCGCTCGGCGAGCCAGGCGGCGACCTCGCCGACGGCAACGGCATCCGGGTCGACCACCGGTGCCGACCAGCGGCGGCCGGCGAACCTCGCCGGGGACGACCCCCAGCGGCAGCGCAGAGGATCGACGAGGCCGGTCGTGACCAGGGGGCGACCCCCGGCAAGGTCCGCGTCCTCGCTGACAGCGTCGACGAGCCCGTAGTAGTGCTGGCGGAATCCTGCGGTCACCCGTGCGAGGTCGCCGACGCAACCGTCGACGCTCGGCGACACCACCGGGATGCCAAGCAGTGCCGCCACCAGCCCGCCCCAGCCGCCCGTTCCGGTCGGCGCCGCCGCTGTCCCCGCCGGCTCGAGGTGGCGATCGACGAGAAGCCTCACCTCAGAACCATCGAACGCTGCCCGTTCGACCACCGGCGCGCACACGTCCGTGCGCCCGGCGAAGACACCCGACCGGTCGAACCAGAGCGCATCGAGCCTCCCCCACCCGAGCAGGCGCCCGCGGACGGCCGCTGCGTCACGCGCCGACAACAGCGACTGCGGTTGGATGAGCGACATCCGGCCCCCCGGGGCCAGCAGGTCCATCCCGAGGGCGAGGAACAGCCAGGCGGCGTCCGTGTAGGCACCAACCAGGTCGGTGAACCGGTCCCGCAGCACCCGCCGACGGTCGGCGTCGAACGCCGTACCCGAACGCAGTTGTCCGAGGAACGGGGGGTTGCCGACGACCGCTCCGAAACCGACTGTAGGCGCCGTCGGCCACGTCGACCGGCCTGTGAGCAGCGGATCCGCCTCCACCACTCCCCTGACCTCGGCCGGGTCGATCCCCGCCCAGCCCGCCAACGCACACCTCGTCAGGTGGACCGCCACTGGGTCGATGTCTGCGCCGAAGAGTTGCGTGGTGGCCACCCCACGCGGGTCGGCGCCACGTGCCGCCAGCCCGATACCGGCGGCCAGAAGGAATACTCCGGCACCGCAGGTCGGATCGACGACCGGGCCACGCTCGACGGTCGCTGCAACCAGCGAGGCGGCGACGTCGGCCGGCGTGTAGAAGGCGCCCCGGACGTGGCGGTCCCCTTCCTGCATCGCCTCCTCGTGGAGGCGCCCGACGTCGGCGAGCCATTCGGGATCAGCGGCAGCACCAGCCGCTCGGGCTGCCTCATAGAGATCCGGAGACCCGGACCCCGAGGAACTCCCCGGCCGGACCACCGCAGCAGGAGGTCGATCAGGCGGCGTCGGCCGCCGGGTCCCAAGCGTTCAGGTCAGCCAACCGGGGATCATTGGAGAAGACCTCGACGATCGGGTGCTTCATACCGAGGCGCCGCATCAGCTTGCGCACCTCGAGTTCCTCGTTCCAGAGGACGAGGCTCACCACGAGGCCGGACTCGCCCGCACGCGCCGTGCGACCAGACCGGTGGACGTAGGTCTTGGCATCGGAGGGCGGGTCGTGGTGGATGACCACGTCGACGTCGTCGACATGGATGCCCCGGGCGGCGACGTCGGTCGCCACGAGGGCCTTGATCCTGCCGGCGGAGAAGTCGCTCAACGACTTCTCCCGCTTCTCCTGGCGCAGGTCACCGTGCATGGGGGCGGCGTCGACCCCCTCGTCCTCAAGGGCCTGGGCCAACTTGTCGGCGCCCCAACGCGTGCGGGTGAAGATGATCGTGCGGTTGGACGACGCAACGATGGCGGCAGCCACGCGCACCCGGTCCATCTGGTGGACGGCGAGGAACCGGTGCTCCATCTCCGAGACGGTGGGCTCGTCCCCATCGATGGCGTACATCTCCGGATCGTTCTGGTAGCGGCTGATGAGGCCGGCGGTCATCCCGTCGAGGGTCGCCGAGAACAGCAACGTCTGGTGCTCGCCCTCGATGCCACGCAGGATCCACTCGACCTGGGGCATGAAGCCCATGTCGGCCATGCGATCCGCCTCGTCGATGACGATCCGCTCGATGCCCTCCACGGAGAGCTCCTTGCGGTCGATGAGGTCGATCATGCGCCCCGGGGTGGCCACAACGAACTCGACGCCACGCTTCAACGCACTGATCTGCTTCTCGATGGGGGCCCCGCCGTAGATGGCGTGAATGCGGATGCCACGGCACGCAGCCAACGGCTCGAGATCGCGGCAGACCTGAACGGCCAACTCTCGGGTCGGCACGAGCGCCAGGGCCGTCGGACGCCCCGGCTTGGCCTTGGACAGCAACTGCAGGATCGGCAGGCCGAAGGCGAGCGTCTTACCCGAGCCGGTCTTGGCCTTCCCGCAGACATCACGTCCGGCGAGGCCGTCGGCGATGGTGAGGGACTGGATGGGGAACGGGGACTCGATCCCACGTTCGGAGAGAACGGACACCAGATCGGCGTCCACGCCCAGGTCGGCAAACCCGATGGCGGTCATTTGTACCTGTTCCCGGCAGCCTGGCCGCCGTGTTCGTCACCCGCAACGAAGAGCGGGTCACGTCACCGCTTTTCGGGTGACGAGGCCGTCCGGGGCCGACACACCAGCGGCCGACACCTCCCAAACGGTGCCCCCACCCTATCTGAACGGCGCCGCTCAGTCCTCCCTGACGCGTCCGCCCCGTACGAAGACGCCCTCCCCGGCGAGCCGACGGGCCTGCTCCTCCTCGAATCCTGGGACCAATCGGCCGGTCGAGGTCACGACCCGCCACCACGGATGGTCCTCATGAGTGGCGAGGAAGCGACCGACCGCACGATGCGCTCCCGGAAACCCCGCCTCCACTGCCACCTCGCCGTAGGTGACGACCTCACCGGGGCCCAGTGCATCGAGCACCCGGCTGATCGCCGCCTCGAAGGGTGTCGCCATGGCAGTCGTCGATCAGTCGTCGACGTGGCTGCCCTCGGGGAGCAGCCTCACGACCGGCACCGGATCGGCAAACCCGTAGATCTCCAGATCCCCGACCGGCTCGACCTCGGAGTTGACAAGGAGTGACGATACGAGCGACGCCGGCGCCAGGACCTGATGGGACTTGGCCATGTCGCAGAGGCGCGAGGCCAGGTTGACCGCATCGCCGATGTGGTCCTCGCCTTCAACCAACAACACCTGGCCCCTGGCGATGCCGGCCCGCAACTTGAGGGGCGATCCGCTCATGTCGATCACGCCTTCGATCTCGATGACGACCTCGACCGTCCGCTCCGGCTCGGTCCCGACGAGCATCGCCCCGTCACCGAGCCACTTGGCGATCCGGACGCCCTTCCTCGCCGCTAGCTGGCGCACCGCCGACTTGAAATCGTGAAGAACCTCGAGCGCCGCACCATCGCCCTCCGAATCGATGAACGAGGTGAAGCCCGAGAGGTCGATGAACGCGAACGTGCGGTCAACGCGCCGGTACTCGTCCCCAGAGATGTTCCTCATGAGGCGTCACGGTAGTTCCGGCCGGCCACGGCGACCGCGCCACCGACGACAACGGCGACGAGGCTCACCCAGATGTTCACGCGCACACCGGCGAGCAGCGAGGCATGGTCGATCCGGAGGCTCTCGACCCACAGCCGGCCCAGCCCGTATCCGCACACCCACAGGCCGATGAGGCGCCCCGGCTTTAGGACGCCCCGCCGGTCCACCCGTACGAGGACGGCGGCCAGCGTCAGGTTCCACAACCCCTCGTAGAGAAAGGTGGGATGGAAGGTCTCGGCCGTCAGGTGCGCCGCCGGCCGGTGGCCGACATCGATGCTCAGCCCCCACGGCAGGTCCGTGGGGCGCCCGTAGAGCTCCTGGTTGAACCAGTTGCCCCACCTGCCGATGGCCTGGGCAATGGGCAGGGTCGGGACGATCGCGTCAAGCACCCGCGGCATCGAGATCCCCTGCCGACGGGCGATCAGGAGACCGACGATGACCCCTGCCGCCAGGCCTCCGGGGATGCCGAGGCCACCCTGCCAAACGGCCGGGACGTCCTCCCAGCGGCCGCGGAACCGCTTCCAGTCCGTGACAACGTGGTACAAGCGGGAACCGAGAAGACCGGCCGGCACCGCCCAGATGGCGATGGTCGAGATGTGGTCGGCGGTCCCACCCTTGTCCACCCACCGTCGCTGGGCCCACGAGACGGCCACGATCACACCGAGGGCGATCATGACCCCGTAGCCGCGGATCTCAAGCGGCCCCAGGCCGAACGAGCCCGTCGAGGGGCTCGGAATCGCCGCGATCACGTCAGGGACGAGGCAAAGCGATCAGCACCGAGCGCCATCAGGTCGTCGAAGCCGGCGGTCACCGCTCCGAGTCGGCCCCGGACGAGCGGCATTTGCTGCTCGGCCCAGAAGCGGGCGATCACCACCTTGTCGGCCAGTGCAGGATCGTCGTCGCCGGCATCGGTCCGGGCCCTGGCCACAAGGGCCAGGCGGGCGAGGTGCCAGCCACCCAGGAGGTCTCCGAACATGCGCAGGTAGGGCGTGGCACCGGCGAGCGCATGGCGGGGATCGGCGAGGCCGTGCTCCATGAGCCACCCGGTGGCCCCGCGGAGGGCATCGAGTCCGTCGGCCAGGCCGGTGCGGATCGAGGCGAAGTCGTCTCCGGCCGCCGCCAGGTCGGCGTCGAAGCGGCCGATCTCGTCGAGGAGGTCGGCCACGACCGCTCCTTCGCCCATCGGGAGCTTGCGGCCGACCAGGTCCATGGCCTGGATGCCGTTCGTACCCTCGTAGATCGGCGAGATGCGGGAATCGCGCAGGATCTGTGCCGCACCGGTCTCCTCGATGTAGCCGTAGCCGCCGTGCACCTGGATGCCCATCGACGCCATCTCAACGCCGAGATCGGTGCTCCACGCCTTGGAGATCGGCGTGTAGAGCTCGGCCCGGTCGGCGGCCGCCTGCCGCACGTCGGGGTCGGAATGGCGGGCGGCCACGTCGAGCATCGCGGAGTTCAGGTAGAGCAGGCAGCGCATGGCGTCGACCGACGCCCGCATCGTGAGCAGCATGCGCCGGACGTCGGGGTGGTCGACGATCGGCGATGACTCGCCCTTCGGGGCGCCGACGGCACGCCCCTGTCGGCGCTCCCGGGCGAAGCCCGCCGCCAACTGCAGCGCACGCTCCGAGACGGCGAGGCCCTCGACGCCGACACCGAGACGGGCACTGTTCATCATCCGGAACATGATCCGCATGCCCTGGTGCTCCTCGCCGATGAGGTAGCCCACTGCGCCGTCCCCGGCGTCGCCGTAGGACAACACACAGGTCGGGCTGGCGTGGAGGCCCAACTTGTGCTCGACCGAAAGACAGGTGAGGTCGTTGCGATCGCCGAGGCTCCCGTCGTCGTTCACGAGGTACTTGGGGACGACAAAGCACGAGATCCCCCTGGTGCCGGGCGGGCTGTCGGGAGTGCGGGCGAGCACCAGGTGGACGATGTTGTCGGTCAGTTCGTGCTCGCCGTAGGTGATGAAGATCTTGGTCCCGAAGATCCGATGGGTGCCGTCACCCTGGGGTTCGGCCCTCGTGGTGAGCGCGCCCACGTCGGAGCCCGCCTGGGGTTCGGTCAGGTTCATGGTGCCGGTCCACTCGGCGGAAACCATGCGGGGCAGGAAGGTCTCCTTCAGGCGTTCGTCGCCGAATGATCGGATGGCCTCGATGGCGCCGATGGTCAGCAGGGGTCCCATCGTCCACGCCCTGCCGGCCGTGGCCAGCATCTCGGTCATCACCGTCTGGAAGAGTCCCGGGAAGCCGCCGCCGCCGTAGTCGGAATCGTGCGAGACCGAACCCCAGCCTGAGGCCACGTACTGGTCGTAGGCGTCGTGGAAGGCCTTCGGAACCGTAACCACGCCGTCGGTGACCGAGCAGCCCTCGGAGTCGCCGATTCGGTGGGTCGGAGCCACGACCTCCTCGACGAAGCGGCCGAACTCGCCGAGCACGCCGTCGATGATGTCTGCGTCCACGTGTTCGAAACCCGGAAGGTCGCAGATGCCTTCCACGTCTGCGATGTCGCGCAGGACGAGGCGGATGTCGGCCAGCGGTGCCCGGTAGTCGCTCATGGGTCGCAGAATACCGTCGGAGCGGCCCACTGCCCGCTGTGGGACCGCCGTACCTACCCGGGGTCGATGCCCTCCTACACTCCCCGGATGAACACCTTTCCCCCTGTCGGGGCACACCTCATCGCTGGAGACTGGGTCACCGAGGGGGCCGCCGGGACCGGTGTGAGCCTCAACCCCGCTCGTCCCCACGAGCCGGTCGGCGACTACCCGATCGGCGACGCCGGAACCGCCTCCGACGCCGTCGGCGCTGCCGTCGAGGCCCAGACCTCGTGGCGATCGCTCCCCTTCGGCGCCCGGGCCCGGATCCTCGAGCAGGCCGCCCGACTCTTCGACGAACGCGCCAATGACCTGGCGCTGCTGTGCACCCTCGAGGAGGGCAAGACGCTCGCCGAGTCGCATGGCGAGGCCACGCTGGCCGCCGAGACGTTCCGCTACCAGGCGGCCATCGCCAAGATGTCGAGTGAGCGCATCTTCCCGAACAACGTGCCGGGCGAAACCATTCGCACCGTGCGGGTCCCCCTCGGGGTCGTCGGCGTGGTCACGCCCTGGAACTTCCCCCTACTCATCCCCGTCTGGAAGTTGGCACCAGCCCTGGCCGCCGGCAACACGGTCGTCTGGAAGCCGGCCAGCGACACGCCGCTGCTCTCGGTCGCCATCGCACGACTGCTCGCCGATGCAGGACTGCCCGACGGCGTCCTCAACCTCGTCCTCGGCCCGGGCTCGATGGGGGCCGCCATGGTCGCCGACGAGCGCGTCGACGGCGTCACCTTCACCGGCTCCGTGCCGGTCGGCCAACGGATCCGCGACGTCGTGACCGCCCGCAACGGCCGCGTCCAACTGGAACTCGGCGGCCACAACCCGTGCATCGTGTTCGACGACGCCGACCTCGACCTGGCCGTGGCCGGAGCCGTTGGTGGCGCCATGGGTGCCACAGGCCAGAAGTGCACGGCCACCCGCCGTGTCATCGCCGTCGGCGACGTGCACGACGAACTGCTCGAACAAATGGCCACTGCGGTCGAGGCCCTCCAGGTCGGCGATGGCAGCGAGGACGGCACCGAGATCGGACCGCTGGTGTCGGCCGGGGCCCGCACCGAGGTCGCCGAGGCCGTCGACGCCGCCATCGCCGAGGGTGCCAAGGCCGTCGTGGTCAACTCCACCGCCCCCGACGGACCCTGCTACTACGCACCCACCCTGTTCTCGGGCACGCCAGACCTCACCATCTGCCGCGACGAGGTGTTCGGTCCCGTGAGCACCGTCGTCCGCGCCGACAGCGAGGACGAGGCCTTCGCCCTCGCCAACGACACCCAGTTCGGCCTGTCGGCGTCGATCTTCACCAACGACCTCTGGCGCATCGACCGCGCCATCCACGAACTCGAGGCAGGCATCATCAAGGTCAACGCACCGACCACCGGCTCCGAGATCCACGCTCCGTTCGGCGGCGAGAAGAACTCCTCGGGACACGCCGCCCGCGAACAGGGCGACACTGCCATCGACTTCTTCACCCGAACCCGCACCGCCTACATCCGGCCCGGCACCAGGCGATGAGCGGAACAGCGGTCCGACACCGAAGCCTCGGAAAGGCCCTGTCGGACCGACACGCCGAGTTGCGGTCCCCCGAGGTCGTCATGGCCCCGACCCAGCTCGGGGCCGCCCGCCTCACCCGCTACAGCTTCAGCCGCACCCTGCTGAGACGTGCCGCACGCGAGGGCTGGCGGTCACGGCTCGTCGAGCTCGACATGGATGCCGAGGGACGCGGCCACGCCATCTACCGGACGGACATCGACGGCCGGGAATTCGACTTCGTCGCCTTCACGACCACGCTCGACGAGTCCCTCCACACCGACCGCGTCGTCGCATCAGCCTGGGAGGTGAGCGCCGCACTCGTCGACGGCGCCGTCGACGACGCCTACCTGGCAGAACTCCGGGAGTCGGTGCCGCTCCAGGAGTCCGCACGGCTCGACCCGCGGGTCCTGGTGCTGACCCGCGGCAACCGCAGCGTCCGCTTCTACGACTACCTCGTCGACCGCCTCGCCGACGGCCTCCAGCCCGAGGCCGAAAAGGTGGCCGATGCCGGATACATCCTGCGCAGTACCGCCTTCTACGGGAACGGCAAGTTCGGTATGCGTTCCTACCTCGGGTACCCCGAGGGACACCCCCTCCGGGTTCCCTACCGGGCACAGTTCCTGTGTGCCTGGTTGTTCCGCGAGTTGGGCTACGACCAGGTCGAGCACTGCGCCAGGGCCCGTAGCGGCGACTCCGCAGCCCGCTTCGACGGCGAATGGCGCCGCTACTTCGGCCTCGGCAACGCCACCGGCCTGGGGCTCGTGCCCTACGCCTTCAAGCACCCCAGGGTCCTGAACGCCTGGGCCGGGGTACGCGAGCTCGCACTCGCCAACGTTCGGGCCCTGCCGGGCACCCCGAAACGCCTGGCCGACCTCCGACGTTGGATCGGCCGGGCGATCACCCACTTCTCGAGCCTCGGCGGCGGTGACCGCCCACCGTGGCTCGGCCCCACCTCCCTCGCTGAACGAGCGCGGCTGGTCGAAGCGCAACTCGTCGAGGTCGCCGACAGATCGGCGCCCTTCGACGCGCTGTTCCGTTGGGCCGAGGCCCACGACGTCGAGACCTGCGAACTGGTTGCCTCACTCCTCATCGAGCTCGACGAGGGCCTGGACGACGACGAGGTCGACCGACTCCTCCGCGTGGACGAGGAGGTCGAGGTCGACCCACTGACCACCGTCGACACACTGCGCCACCTTCTCGTCGAGCGCTACGGCTGGCTCGACGACTGCGACCTCGACGCACCCTCCGGTCGCCGCTACTGGTGGGTCGTCTCCGACAACAACGAAGAGCCGAGACGCGCCGAGCACACGGTCCTCGACCCCGAACACCATGAGGTCGCCATCGACATGGCCCACCGTCTCCACGCCCTGCGCCGGACCCTCACCGACCTCCCCGGCGACACCTCGATCGGGACGCTGCTCGTCGACCATCCCGGCCACGGCAACGCCGTGAAGCGGCTTCTCGGCAGCGACCAACCCTATGGCGAGCCCCACGACAACGCCTGCGCCTCCGACTACCTCCCCCTCGAACTCCAACGCTTCCAACTGGCGATGTACGGCATGGACAACTTCTCGCCGAAATCCACCGACTGGCTGCGGGTGACGCTCTTCCAGGGAGCGCCCCGCATCGACAACCTCAGCCCGGCCACCACCGACGACTGGGTGTGGCCCCCGCGTCCCACGGAGGGATCCCCATGATCATCGACGGACTCGAGATCAACGACTGGAGCCGACCGGTCGTCGAACAGGTTCGCTCCGGGGGCGTCGACGTGGTCCATGCGACCTGCGGCGTCTGGGAGGACATGGCCGGCGCCATGACCCGGATCGGATCCTGGCGGCACTTCGCCCGCCAGAACGCCGATGTCGTCCGCATCGTCACCGACGTGGCCGGGATGGAGCAGGCGGTCACAGACAGCGTGCTCGGCATCCTGCTGGGCTTCCAGAACAGTTCAATGCTCGGCGACGACCCCGAGATGGCCGGCATCTTCGCCGACGTCGGCATCCGGGTGATCCAACTCACCTACAACGTCGCCAACCACCTCGGTTCCAGCTGTTGGGAGCCCCACGACGGGGGCCTGACCCGTGTCGGCCACCGGATGGTTGCCGCCCTCGACGATGCCGGAGTCCTGGTCGACATCTCGCACGTCGGCAACGTCACGGGCCGCGACGCCATCGATGCCTCGGCCAACCCCATTGCCGTCACGCACGGCAACCCCGCCTCGTTCTGCCCGTCGGCCCGCAACAAGCCCAACGATCTCATCGAGGCCCTTGCCGCCCGGGGTGGCGTGATCGGCTGCACGCTCTACCCGCTGTTCATGGGCGGCGCCGACCTGCCTCGTTCCGCCTACTGCCGGATGCTGGCCGACCTCGCCGAACAGGTCGGGGTCGACCACGTAGCCATCGGCACCGACGCCGTCGTCGGCTGGCAGCCCGACGCCCTCGGCTGGATGCGCAACGGCCGTTGGGACCGCCCCGACAACCCCGACGAGGTGCCCCCATTTCCTCCGTGGCCAGACTGGTTCCGCGGTCCCGAGGACTTCCCCTCCCTGGCCGAGGGTCTCGACGAGGTGGGATTCGTCCCCGAGGAGCGCGACGCCGTGCTCGGCGGGAATTGGCGACGACTGTTCGGCCAGGTCTTCGGATGACGGTCACGGTCGCCCCCCGCGAGGTCGTCGACCAGGTCCACCGCGCCAGCCGCTCCCACGGTTGCGACCCCGACCTGGCCGACCGGCTCGCCACCGAGATCGCCTTCTGCGAGATCCACCACGGGGGCGGGATCGCCGCCTGGGTCGGTCTCGTCGACGCAGGCGACGGCCGCCTCGCCGAGGCAGCCCACGGACCGTTCCGACTGGCCGCCGCCGAGGTCGTCGCACGCTCGACCGGCAGCGCCCGTCTCACGTTCGATCCTCCCCTGCCCCTGGCCGTGATCGCCCGCTCACTCCGAGACCTCGAACGGCGAGGCGTCCGGTGCACCCCTGGCGTCGACAGCGCTGCTGTCCTCACCGGCACCGACCCCGTGCCCTCGCTGGAACTCGCCCTCGGGGAACCGGTCCGTGCCGGGACCTCCCGGTCCGACGGCGCCTCGGAGGCGGCGTACCACGACGGCCTTTCGGTCGACCGCACACTCTGGCAGCGGCTCAACGACGCCGCCGCCGACTTCCTCGTCTCCGAGGCAATCCTCGACGCTGCCCTCGAGCCCACTTCCTGATAGCGGCCGGCAAGGACTCGGACGTGACCCAGGTATCGCTCGACACCATCGAGTCGACGACCCACCGGGCGCTGGTGCGCCACGGGTGCCGAGACGACATCGCCGTACACGTCGCCAACGCCGTCCGGGTCGCCGAAAGTAACGGCAACCGGATCTGCGGCCTCTACTACCTCGAGAGCTATTGCCGGCAACTCGAGACGGGCCGCATCGACGGCGACGTCGACCCGGTCGTGTCGGTCGACCGCCCCGGCACCGTACGCGTGGACGGACGACTCGGGTTCGCCCAGTCGGCGTTCGCCGCCGCCTTCCCACACGCCGTCGCCTCGGCCCGCGCCAACGGGATCTGCGGACTCTCCGTCGAGCACACCCACACCTGCACCTCGCTCGGCTACTTCACCGAGCAGTTCGCACGCGAGGGCCTGCTGGGCATCGGTGCCACGAACGCAACGCCACGGGTTGCGCCACCCGGCGGTTCGAGGGCGGTACTCGGCACCAACCCGTTCGCCATGGCCGTGCCTGACGGGGAGGGCGGGATCGCCTTCCAGTTCGACTTCAGCACCAGCGCCGTCGCACTCGGCAAGATCACCATGGCGGCGGCGGCCGGCGAGGAGATCCCGTCGGGGTGGGCGGTTGACTCCGAGGGCAACCCGACGACCGACCCCGATGCGGCGCTCGACGGCTCGCTGCTCTCGGCCGGTGGCTACAAGGGCTACGGCCTCGGCCTGATGGTCGAGGTCCTCGCCGCCGGGCTGACCGGCTCACGCCTCAGCGTCGACGTCCCCCCGCTCAAGTCCCCCGAGGGTCCACCCCACGACCTCGGCCAGTTCTACGTGGTCATCGACCCATCGGGCTACAGCGGCGACGGCTTCACCGAGCGCCTGACCACCCTGGCTGCCACGATCGCCGAGCAGCCGGGTGCCCGCCTACCGGGGGCCGGACGCGAGGCGCCTGACAACGTCGACCTGGAACCAGGCCTCTGGGAAGCCACACAGGCACTCGCCGGCGACTGAGGGAGGATCCCATGGACAGCGCCACGGCCATCACCAACCTGCTCCACCGGTATGCCGAGTTGTTCGATGCCGGCAACCACGAGGCCTGTGCCGACCTGTTCGCAAACGCCCGGATCGTCCTCGATCCGAACGCCCCCCTCGTGGTCGACCGTGACGGGCTACTGGACGTCTGGCGATCGATCGTGATCCTCCACGAAGATGGCACACCGCGCACGCAGCACGTGGTGACCAACCCGATCCTCGACATCGACGAGGTATCCGGCACCGCCACGTGCCGCAGCGCCTACACCGTGCTCCAGCAGGTCGACGAGGGACCGCTGCAGACCGTGGCCGCAGGCCGCTACCACGACCGCTTCGAACGTGTGGACGGCGAGTGGCGGTTCAGCGAACGCGACTACTCGCGACTCGACCTCGTCGGCGACGTGGGCCAGCACCTGCGCAGCATTCCCCGACCCTGAGTCCTGCCCGGATCGTCGGGATCAACCCTCGACGACGGCGGCGTGCGCCGTGATCCGCCTGGCATCGCCGCTGTCGCCCGCCAACCAGTGGCGGCGGCAGCGCAGTTCGTACGCGATCTGGTGGTCGTCGGGGTCGTCCACGAGGAACAGTTCGCCGTCATAGACCTGCTTGCCATCGACCACGCGGGCGTTGTGGGTGGCCCGCTCGCCACACCAGCAGCGGGCCTCGACCTGGATCTCGGCAGATTCGTCGGACAACTCGAGGAGCCGCTTCGTGCCCTCGAACAACTCCCCCTGGAAGGATGTGAGGAGACCGAAGGCGAAGACGTCGGCACCCAACTCGTCGACGACCCGCGCCAGTTGGCCGACCTGGACGGCGGTGTAGAACTGTGCCTCGTCGCAGACGACGTAGTCGAGGCTGCCGTGGCGCTTGACCATCGCCAGCGCCAACTCGTAGAGGTCGAGCCGTGGGCCCACCTCGACGGCATCGGCCGAGACGCCCAGGGCGCTCGACACCTTGCCGTCGGCCCGGTCGAGTTGGCTGCACAACAGGCCGTTGAGCCCGCGGGACGACAGATTGTGGTGGATCTGGAGGGCGAGCGTGCTCTTACCTGACCCCATGGTCCCGTACGAGAAGCGCAGCCTGGCCATCAGGCGCCCCGCTGCATCACGAACACCCGCTGGTGGCACCGCAGTCGGTGCAGACGAAGCACGAGCCGGCCCGGCGCATGGAAATACCACAGGTCATGCAGAGCGGGGCATCGGATGACGAGCCCGGAGACAGGTGGGCGGCGAACTGGGCGACGGACGGCACCGACGGCGGGTCGGGCGGCATGTCGTGGCCCTGCCTCGTCTCTGTGGCGGTCTCCTCGACGCCGGGGAGGGTGGGCTGCGTACGCTCATCGGTGGTGAGGATGTTGAGTTCGGCCCGCTCGTCGGGCGTGAGGTACTCGACCGCCAGGCGACGGAACAGGTAGTCGATAATGCTCGTCGAGATCCGCAGGTCGGGATCGTCGGTCATGCCGGCCGGTTCGAAGCGCATGCCCGTGAACGCCTCGACGAACGCACGCAGGGGCACGCCGTACTGGAGGCCGTGGCTGAGGGAGATGGCGAAGGCATCCATGATCCCAGCCATGGTCGAGCCCTGCTTCGAAACCCTCACGAAGATCTCGCCGGGCTTACCATCCTCGTACTCGCCAACGGTCACGAAGCCCTTGCAGTCGGCGACCCGGAACTCGAACGTGAGCGAGCGCCGGGACCGCGGCAGGCGTCGACGCACCGGCTCGGGCAGGACGACCGCAGCGAGCACCTCGGCCATCGCGGCCTGCGGTCGGGTGGCCTCGTTGCCCGATGCGAGGGGTTGGGCGACCTTGCAGTTGTCGCGGTAGATGGCGACCGCCTTGAGGCCGAGGCGCCACGACTCGAAGTAGAGCTCCTCGACATCGTCGACCGAGACGTCCTCGGGCATGTTGCAGGTCTTGGAGATGGCGCCCGACAGGAACGGCTGGACGGCTCCCATCATGCGGATGTGTCCCATGTGATGGATGACGTGGTCGCCCATCGAGGTGGCGAACACATCGGCGTGCCGGGGCTCGAGGTCGGCGCACCCGGCAACCGAGTGCTCCCGGTCGATGTGGTCGATGATCGCCGCCACCGACTCGTCGTCGTAACCGAGCCGCTCGAGCGCCCGGGGAACGGTCCGGTTGACGATCGACATCGTGCCGCCGCCGACCAGGCGCTTGGTCTTGACGAGGCCCAGGTCGGGTTCGATACCGGTGGTGTCGCAGTCCATGAGAAGGCCGATGGTGCCGGTGGGCGCCAGCACGGTGGCCTGGCTGTTGCGGACTCCGACCCGTTGGGCCAGGGCACAGACCTCGAACCACGCCTCCCGCCCGGCCTCGACGAGAATCGGTGCCGCCGACTCGTCAAGCAGTTCGGCCGCCTCGCGATGCTGGTCGAGGACCCGCAGCATCGGTTCGCGGTTGGCCTCATAGCCGGCGAACGACCCCATGCGATCGGCCAGGCGGGCCGAGGTGCGGTAGGCGTGGCCAGTCATCAACGATGTGATCGCTGCGGCAACCGACCGGCCTCCGTCACTGTCGTAGGGCAGGCCGAGTGCCATCAGCAGGGCGCCCAGGTTGGCGTAGCCGAGGCCGATCTGTCGGAAGGCCCGGGTGGTCTCGGCGATCGGCTCCGTGGGGTAGTCGGCGTTGCCGACGAGGATCTCCTGGGCGGTGAAGACGACCTCGACGGCGTGCAGAAACCCCTCGACGTCGAACCCGCCGACGGCGTCGGACTCCTCGTCCGAATCGCCGAGGAACGACAACAGGTTCAGGCTGGCCAGATTGCAGGCCGAATTATCGAGGTGGACGTATTCACTGCATGGATTGCTTGCCGTGATCCGGCCCGTGTTCGAGGCCGTGTGCCAGTGGTTGATGGTGGTGTCGAACTGGAGGCCCGGGTCGGCGCACTCCCAGGCTGCCTCGGCAACCTGGCGGAACAGCCGACGGGCCTCCAGGGTGTCGATGACCGAGCCGTCGGTTCGCGCCGTGAGGTCCCAGTCGGCGTCATCGACGACGGCCTGCATGAACTCGTCGGTGACCCGGACCGAGTTGTTGGCGTTCTGGTACTGGATCGAGTGGGAATCGGACCCGTCGAGGCCGACCTCGAAGCCGGCAGCCTCGAGCGCCCGCAGCTTGTCTTCCTCGCGGGCCTTGCACCAGATGAACTCCTCGACATCGGGGTGGTCTGCGTCGAGGACGACCATCTTGGCGGCCCGCCGGGTCTTGCCGCCGCTCTTGATGGTGCCCGCCGATGCGTCGGCTCCCCGCATGAAGCTGACCGGGCCACTGGCCGTACCGCCACCCTTGAGAGCCTCGCTCGACGACCGGATGCGGCTCAGGTTGACGCCGGCGCCCGACCCGCCCTTGAAGATGATGCCCTCCTCGACATACCAGTTCAGGATGGAGGTCATCTGGTCTTCCACGGAGAGGATGAAGCAGGCCGACGCCTGCTGCGGCCTGTCGGGAACGCCGATGTTGAACCAGACCGGCGAGTTGAAGGCGGCCTTCTGCGTGACGATCAGGTGCTTGAGTTCGTCGGTGAATGCGGCCGCCTCGTCACCGTCGACGAAGTAGCCGTCGCTCTCGCCCCAGGCGGCAATGGTGTCGGCCACCCGGTCGGCGACCTGGCGCAGCGAGGACTCCCGCTCCGGCGTGCCGAGCTCCCCCCGAAAGTACTTCTGGGCGAGGATGTTGGTGGCATTGACCGACCAGGTCGTGGGCACCTCGACATCGACCTGCTCGAAGGCGACGGAGCCGTCCCGGTGGTCGACCAGACGGGCATCGCGGCGCTCCCACTCGATGCCGTCATACGGATGCGTTCCCGCCTCGGTGAACATCCGCCGTATGCCGAGCACGCCACGTTCGGGCATCAGGGTCATCTTCGTCCAACCGTCTTCCGCTCGACTACCTGTCCGGGATCACCCAACACTACGGGCGGGGCATGACCCGACCCGGGAACCATCGCACCCATTCGAGTCACCACTCTAGGAAGGTCGTCCTGTGGACGGGAAGGGCATGAGTTGTGGAAATGGCGGTGGACGAACTCCGACTTCTCCACAGCCGTCCATACGCCCCCACCAGCCCCGGGTGGACGGACGACGGGTACCGTCTTGACGTGCAACAGGTGTTTCCCCGCCCCGACACGGACGATGTCGACCCGGTCGCGGCCTACCATGATGTCGACCGTCCCGCCCCCGCTGGACGACCGTGGGTCCTCGTGAACATGGTCGCCTCTGTCGACGGGGCCACCGCCGTCGACGGACGATCGGGGCCGCTGGGCAGCGAGGCCGACCGTCGGCTCCTGGGCGTGCTGCGCGGCCTGGCCGACGTGGTGCTCGTGGGCGCAGGAACCGTGCGGGCCGAAAGCTACGGCCCACCCCGCACGCCCGTCGTCGAGGTGGGCGAACGCCGAGCCAACCGGGGCCAGGCGGTGCGCCCCCGGTTGGCCGTGGTGTCGGGCAGAGCCGACCTCGACCCGTCTGCTGCGCTGTTCGCCGATCGGGATCCGGACGACCCGCCACCGCTCGTCTACACGTCGACCGACGTGCCGTCCGACCGGCTCGTGGGCCTTTCCGGGGTGGCCGAAGTCGTAGCAACCGACGGCGCGCCCGAAGTCTCCGCCGTGATAGCCAACCTGCACGACCGGGGGGTGGAGATCGTGCTGTGCGAAGGCGGACCGAGCCTCGTCGCCCAACTCTCCTCCGCCGGCCTGGTCGACGAACTCTGCCTGAGCGTGTCGCCGCTCATCGTGGGGAGTGGATCGGGACTGTTGGCGGGAGCGCCGTTGCCCACTCCGGCGCCGCTGCGATTGGTACATGTCCTGACCGCCGACGACTTCCTCTTCTGCCGCTACCTCACCTGCTGACGGGACGCCAGCGTCAGCCACCGAGCGGCAGAACGATGCGCTGGCCGGGCTGGAGCAGTGCCCCGCCCGCAGCATCGCTCAGGCGGTCGACGGTGTGGCGCACGTCGATTCCCTCCGGGGAGAACCTCTCGGCGATGGCCCAGAGGGTGTCGCCGGGCTGCACGACGTAGACGACCGGCTCGCCGGCCGCCCCGGCCGGTACACCACCCGGCGTGCCCGTGGCCCGGCCGGCCAACTCGTCGGCGACGAGGGTGGCGCTGAAGACCGTGGTGGCCAGGACGAGTGCGGCCACCAGCCGGCGCCGGCGGTAGACGCCGGCCGGAACGGCGCGGAGGGTACCGAGGGGACGAAGGTCGAGCCGCGACGTGACGGTGGGGTGGGGTACGAAGGTCGTGGTCATGGTGCTCATTCTCTCCGTGGGGTGTGACAGTCCTATTCGAGGGTCCTTGACATGGAACGCCTGTTCGGGGAACATATGTGCGACGAACGTTCGTTCGATACCCTTACACTCTATCGAACACCTGTTCGATGTCAACCCCAGACCTGATCGCAAGCCAGAACCCCAGACAGACCCAGCAGGAGAGACCACCATGACCGGGACCACGCTCACCCCCCGCCAGCAGCAGATCCTCGAACTCATCGACCGCCAAACCCGCGAGCGGGGCTACCCGCCGTCGGTGCGCGAGATCGGCGAAGAAGTGGGTCTCACCTCCCCCTCCACGGTCCACTCACACCTCGGCACGCTCCAGGACAAGGGCTACCTCAAGCGCGACCCCAGCAAGCCCCGTGCCATCGAGATCTGCTTCGATCCGACCTCCGGTGCACCCGTCGAACGGGGCACCGTGCGCCACGTCCCACTGGTCGGCGACGTGGCCGCAGGCACCGACGTGCTCGCCCACGAGAACGTCGAGGAATCGGTCCCCCTCCCCACCGAATTCACCGGCGACGGCGAACTGTTTATGGTCCGGGTCCGTGGCGACTCGATGATCGACGCCGGCATCTTCGACGGCGACTTCGTCGTAGTGCGGTCCCAGCCCACGGCCGACGACGGCGACCTGGTGGTAGCCGGTATCAACGACGGCGAGGGCACCGTCAAGCACTTCCGGCGCGACGGCAGCCACATCGTGCTCAAGGCGTCCAACCCCGACCACCAGGACCTGCGCTACCCGGCCGACGAGGTATCGATCTTCGGCCGCGTGGTCACCGTCCTGCGCCGGCTCTGAGCGCCGGTTCCCCTCCCCTCCGGGAATCGGCGCTCAGACGCCCCTTTCGAGGAGTCCCCGCAACGCCGAAAAACTCTCCTCCAACGTCGACCGTTCCAGGTGCTCGTCGGCCATGTGGGCAACGGTCGGGTCCCCCGGTCCGAAGTTCACCGCCGGCACCCCGTGCTCGCTGAAGAACGCCACGTCGGTCCAGCCCAGCTTCGCCCGCACGTCGAGCCCCGACCGCTCCACGAGCGTCGCCAACAAAGGGTGCCCCAGTCCGGGGAGGGCCGCCCGGCCGTGGTCCACGACCTCGACCGTGTCGCCGTCGTCTAGGAACGGCGCCAATACGTCGCGTACGTGGGCCTCCGCCTCGGCACCACTGCGGTCGGGCGCGTAGCGGTGGTTGACCTGCAGCACCAACTCGTCCGGGACCACGTTCCCCGACACGCCGCCCTCGACGTGCACGGCCTGGAGCGCCTCGCGAAAGCAGCAGCCGTCGACCTCGGGCTCCCGGTGCACGTAGGCATCCAGCGCCGCCAGCAGGGCCCCGGCCCGGTGGATGGCATTGCGACCCATCCACGGGCGGGCTGTGTGGGCCCGCACGCCCCGTAGGCGAACCTCGAACCGCATCGTGCCCTGGCAGCCCGCCTCGAGGGCACCTGCCGTGGGTTCGCCGAGGATCGCCACGTCGCCTGCCAACAGGTCGGGGACCTCACCGAAGAGCTCCAACAGGCCGCTGTGCTCACGGGCGACCTCCTCGCGGGCGTAGAACACCCACGTCACGTCCACTGCCGGCTCGGCGACACTGCGCGCCAGTTCGAGCATGACGGCCAGGCCGCCCTTCATGTCCGCCGATCCCAGCCCCCACAGGATGTCGCCGTCGATGCGGGCACGCTGCCCATCCCCTCCCTCGGTCCCCGGGACGGTGTCAGTGTGGCCGGCGAGGACCAACCGGTGTGGCCGACCGAGTTCGGTCCGGGCGACGAGGTTGTCGCCGATCCGATCGACGGCCAGGCCCGGCACGGCACGCAGGCCGGCCTCCAGGTGCGCCACGAGGGCGGCCTCGTCGAAGCTGACCGACGGGATGTCGACCAGTTCGGCGGTGAGGGTGAGGAGGTCCGTCACGAAGTTCCGGATCGTCGGATCGAAAGTCTCAGGTGGTGACGCCGTGGGTGCGGAGGATGTCGTTGAGCGCCGACTTGTCGTGGCGCTCCCCCTCCTCAAGGCGCCGCAGCACCAACACGCACGGCAGCCCGAACTCGCCGCCCGGGAACGACCTCGGGCGGGCAGCCTGCACGGCCACGCACCAGGACGGGATCTCGCCCCGGCCCAACTCGTCCCCGGTCTGGGCGTCGATGACGGGAATCGACCCGGTGAGGATGGCACCGGCACCGAGGACCACGCCGTCGCCCACCCGGGCGCCCTCGGCCACGATGCAGCGGCTCCCGATCAGGCACTCGTCGCCCACGACCACGGGAACGGCGGTAGGCGGCTCGAGCACACCTCCGATCCCGACGCCGCCCGAGAGGTGCACGTTGCGACCGATCTGGGCGCAGGAGCCGACCGTGGCCCAGGTGTCGACCATGGTGCCATCACCCACGTAGGCGCCGATGTTCGTGAAGCTCGGCATCAGCACCACGCCGGATCCCTGGTAGCTGCCCCATCGGGCCATGGCGCCCGGCAGCACCCGCACACCACGGGAGGCGAAGTCGCGCTTGAGTGGAACCTTGTCGACGAACTCGAACGGGCCGACCTCGCTGGTCTCCATCTTCGACTGCCTGAACAACAGGAGGATGGACAGCTTCAGCCACTCGTTGACGACCACGCCATCGGGGCCGGGTTCGGCCACGCGGGCCTCGCCACGGTCGAGCAGTTCGATCGCCTCGTGGATGGCGGCATTGGCGTCGGCGTCGTCAGGATTCAGGGACTCCCGGTTCGCCCAGAGTTCTTCGATGCGGGACTGCAGGTCGGACATGATCGACAGGCTACCGACCGGCCCCCCGGCTACCGGGACGCATTGTCGGGTGTCAGGGTCGGGCGTCAGACACGGCTCGCGCGCTCGGCAACGAGGTCCAGCCGGTCGTCGGTGGCCACGGCGGCGATACGGACGTGGCCGGCGCCGCCCGGTCCGTAGAACTCCCCCGGGCTCACGACGATGCCGAGGGTCTCAGCCAACCGGCGGGTGAGGCCCCAGGCGTCCCCATCCGGTGCGGCCACCCAGAGGTAGAAGCCGCCCTGCGGCATGGTCGCCCCGATGCCCAGGTCGCCGAGGAGCCCCACGAGGCGTTCCAGGCGTCCGTGGTAGCGGGCCGCCTGCACCTCGACATGGGCCTGGTCGGCGAGCGCCGTCGCTCCGGCCGCCTGGGCCGGGCCGGGGATCATGAACCCCTGGTGCTTGCGGACCTCACGCAGGTAGTGGACCAGCTCGGAGTCACCGGCGTAGTAGCCGACCCGCAGGCCGGCCAGGTTGGAGCGCTTCGAGAGCGAATGCACGGCGAGGACCCCCTCGGAGCCGTACCGGAGCACCGAACGGGGCGGCCCGTCCCATGTGAACTCGACATAGCACTCGTCGCTCAGGACCGGGACTCCGCGCTCCCTCCCCCACGCCGCCACAGCTCCAAGGTCGTCGAGGGTGCCGGCCGGGTTGCCCGGGGTGTTGACCCAGAGCCCGAGGGCCCGATCGGCATCGGCCTCGTCGATCGCCGACAGGTCCAGCCGCCAATCGGCGTCTAGGGGTACCGGAACGGCCCGACAGCCGGCCAACTCGGCGCCCATCGCATAGGACGGATACGAAATCGACGGGTAGAGGACCGTGTCACAGGAGGGATCGCGGAGCCGCAGCACCTGGGGCAGGCCGACAACCAGTTCCTTGGACCCGATGCAGGCGCCCACCTGGGCCGGGTCGAGGGCCACGTCGAGGCGCCGGTCGAACCAGCCGCAGACAGCGGCCAGCAGGTCGGCGCCCCCGGCCGACGGCGGGTAGGACCGGGCCGGGTCCGTGGCAGCACCCAGTACCTCGGCGACGACGGTTGGCACCGGATCGCACGGCGTGCCGATCGACAGGTCGACGGCGCCACCGGGGAGGCCTGCAGCTACGGCACGGGACTCGTCGAGCAGGTCGTAGGGGTAGGGCGGCGGCACGTACCCGCCGGCGCTCCCCGCATCACCCGGAGCCACTGCATTCACTGCCCGGGCTCCCCATCGTCGCCAGAGGCGAACTCGGCGAGCCGCCCCAACGAGCCTTCGTCCAGGCGCACCCGCAGGTGCCAACCCGCCTCGTCCGACGACTCATCGAGCACCTCGCCCTCGCGGTGGGCCATGGCCAGGGAATCCCCCCGGTCGAACGGCACCACCAACGACACGACGCGGGTGGAGGCCCGCAGGTGACGTCCGATGGTGGTGAGGAGGTCCTCGATCCCCTCCCCCGTGACCGCCGAGACCGCCACGGCACCCTCTTCCCGGGCAGCCAGTCGGGCGGCCGCCATCGGGTCGGCGTCGGCCTTGTTGAAGGCGTAGATCTCGGGCACGGCGTCAGCGCCGATCTCCCGGAGGACCGCCCGAACGGCGTCGATGTCGCCGTGGGGATCGGGGGCGGAAGAATCCACGACATGGACCAGCAGGTCGGCGTCGACCACCACGTCGAGCGTCGAACGGAAGGCCTCGACCAACTGGTGGGGCAGCTTGCGGACGAAGCCGACGGTGTCGGAAAGGAAGATGGCCTCGCCGCCGGGGAGCTGCAGGCGCCGCGTGGTGGCGTCGAGCGTGGCGAAGAGGCGATCCTCGACCAGGACCCCGGCGTCGGACACGCGGTTCAAAAGGGTGGACTTGCCGGCGTTCGTGTAGCCGACGATGGCGACCGAGCGGTTGCTGGTGTGGCGTCGCCTCTTCGACTGGGTGGCCCGGTTCTGCCGGATGCGCACCAGGTCCTGTTCGAGCCTGCGGATCCTGCGCATGAGGCGCCGTCGGTCGACCTCGAGTTGGGTCTCGCCCGGGCCTCGTGTTCCGATACCGCCGGCCTGCTGGCTGAAGGTCCGGCCCGAGCGCCGCAGGCGAGGAAGGCGGTAGCGCAGCTGTGCCAACTCGACCTGGGTCCGGCCGGCCAGGCTGCTGGCGTTCTGGGCGAAGATGTCGAGGATCACGGCGGTGCGGTCGAGCGCGGAACGCTTCAGGATCGTCTCGAGGTTGCCCTGTTGCGCCGGGGTGAGTTCGTTGTCGAACACGACGGTGTCGGCGTCGTGGTGCTGGGAGACGTCGCGGATCTCGGCGGCCTTGCCGCTGCCCACGTAGGTGGCGATGTCGGGGGCATCCCGACGCTGAAGCACCCGGGCCACAGGATCGGCACCAGCCGTATCAACCAGGCGGGCCAGTTCGTCCATCGAGGCGTCGACCTCCTCTTGGTCGTCGCGGCCGAGCGCCACGCCGGCCAGCACGATGCGCTCCCGGAAGGCCCGGTCGATGAGGCCCCGACTCTCGCCGCCGAACTCTCCGAAGGCGCGACGGTGCGACGCTTCGTCAGAAGCCTCCTCGTCGGCCTCGAAGGGCTCCTCGATCAGACCGTCGTCCCAGTTGTCACCCATGTGCGACCTCGTGGTCGGCGGTGTGGACGGCCGGACCCGTAAGGCGGATCGTGTCGCCCAGCCTGACGACCGCCGCGCCGCCCGCCATCCGGACCTCGACGTCGGTGCCGACGACGCCCCATGTGTGGAAGAGGTGGACGGCGGCACAGGCACCACTTCCACAGGCCTCGGTGAGGCCGGCCCCCCGCTCCCACGGGCGGAGGCGGATCGTGGCGGCGTCGAGCACCTGCACCAGGTGGACGTTGCACCCCACCGGGCCGAAGAACGCCTCGATGGCCGGCCCCACGGTTGCGTGGTCGATGGAGTCGACATCCACGACCTCGATGACCAGGTGCGGGTTTCCCACGTCGACCGTGCCACTTCGACCCGGAATCGGACCCCCGAGGTCGATGGCCAGGCCATCGGTGTCCGGACCAGGTCCCGGGACACCCATGTCAACGGTCGCAGTGACCTCGTCGTCGACGGGGCCACCGTCGACGACGATCCGGCGTCGACCGGACGAGGTGTCGACGATCAATTCAAGGGCACTGGTGCCGGTGGCCCGGGCAACGGCCTGTGCGAAGCAGCGCAGGCCGTTGCCGCTCACCTCCGCAGAACTACCGTCGCTGTTCAGGAGCGTGAACGTGAGCCCCTCCGCAGAGCCGGTCCAGGGCGTCCCGAAGACGAGGCCGTCGGCGCCGATCCCGTGGTCTCGGTCGCAGAGTCGCCGAGCAAGGTCGGAGGCGTCGACCGGCACCTCGGCGACGAGCGCGACGAGGAAGTCGTTGCCGAGGCCGTGGTGATGAGTCAGCCGCACGTTGCCATTCTCGCCCACCGGCGGCCCACCACCACGCCCGGTTCCGACATGCTCACGGTGCGCAGGCGTCGAAGGTCGCCAGGAGGTCGTCCAACACGGCCATCGGGTCGTCGGCAACGTCGAACCACGTGATTCGCGGATCCCTGCGGAACCAGCGCTCCTGTCGGCGGGCCAAGCGGCGGGTGGCCGCCACCGCATCTTCCACCGCCTCGTCCAGTTCACATTCGCCACGCAGGTGCGCAGCCAGTTCCCGGTAGCCGAGGGCCTGTGCGGCGGTGTGGGAAAAGCCGTCGGGCCGGGCCAGAAGCCCTTCGACCTCGTCGAGGAAGCCCGCTTCCATCATCCGGGCGAAACGCTCGGCGATCCGCCGGTCCAGCAGCCCACGCGGGACGCGCAGCCCGACCATGGTGAACGACGTCTCCGGGTACCGGTCGAGGCCCGGCCCGAAGGACGAGAACGGCCGCCCGGCGCCGAGCGTAACCTCGAGCGCCCGCAGCACGCGGCGGCGGTTCGTCGGCTCCATGCGTCCCGCCGCCACTGGGTCCGAATCGGAGAGCCGGCGGTGCAGGACGAGGGTGTCGGGTTCGGCCTCCAGTTCGGACCGGACATCCTCGTAGCGGCCCGGGATCTCGAGGTCGTCGACCACCGACCGGACGTGGAGGCCGGTACCGCCCACCAGGACCGCCCGAGAACCCCGCTCCGTGATGCCCTCGAGGGTCGACCGGGCGGCGGCTTGGAACCTCGAGACCGTGTACTCCTCGGAGGGGTCGGCGAGGTCGAGGAGGTGGTGCGGCACCTCGGCGCGCACTCCGGCGTCCGGAGTCGCCGTCCCGACGTCCATGCCCCGGTAGAGCGCCATGGAGTCCATCGACACCAGCTCGACACCCGGGCGCCGACGGGTTACCTCGATCGCCAGAGCCGATTTACCCGAGGCCGTGGCCCCGATCAGGACTAGGTGACCGTTGGCGTGGTCTGACACCGGTCCCGGGCCCGCCCTCAGACCGAAGCGACCGGGATCCGGCGGCGGTGGCGTGGCCCTGCCGTGATCTCGAGCAGTTCGCCGAACAGGTAGTGGCTCCCCGCGCCCGTGATCCGAACATCGGCGTATGCGCCGGTGCGCAGGCCCTCGCCGGCCGGCAGGTGGACGAGCTTGTTCTGCCGGGTGCGTCCGGTGACCTGGTCGGATTCCCGCTTGGAGGGACCCTCGACCAGGACCTCCTCCGTCCGACCGATGCGGGCCTCGTGGCGATGCACCGAAGATCGGCGCAGAACCCGATGGAGTCGCTCGAAGCGGTCGACACAGACGGCGTGCTCCACGAACTCGTGCTCCCTATCGGCGGCTTCGGTGCCGGGCCGGGGCGAGAACACGAAGGCGAAGGCCGAGTCGTACCCGGCCTCGGCGACCACCTCGAGGGTGGCCTCGAAGTCGGCCTCGGTCTCACCGGGAAAGCCGACGATGACGTCGGTCGAGACAGCCAGGTCGTCGATACCGGCCCGGGCGGCGGCTAGGCGCTCGAGATAACGCTCGGCTGTGTAGCCGCGGTGCATGGCGGCCAACACCCGGTCGCTGCCCGACTGGAGCGGCAGGTGCAGGTGTTCGCACACTGACGGCGTCTCGGCCATTGCGTGGACGGTCTCGGGCCGCAGGTCCTTCGGGTGCGGGCTGGTGTAGCGAACCCGTCGGATGCCTTCGACGGCACCAATCTCACACAGGAGGTCAGCGAACAGGGGTCGGGGACGACGGCGTCCTTCGAGGACCCAGCGTCCGCCAGCCTCGAAGGCATCGGCGGACCCGGCCCCGATCGACCGCAGCCGAGTGGTGAGGTCACGGCCATAGGAGTTGACGTTCTGGCCCAGCAGCGTCACCTCGGTGACCCCGTCGGCGGCAAGCCCCTCGACCTCGGCAAGCAACTCCCCGAAGGGACGGCTGATCTCCGGCCCCCGAACCGCTGGGACGATGCAGAAGGCACACGAGTTGTCACAACCGATCTGGATGGTGACCCAGGCGCTGTGGTCGACATCGCGTTTCGTGGGAAGCGCCGAGGGAAAGGCGTCGGCATCGGCGCGGGCGGTTTCCTCAAGGATCTCCATCACTGGGCCGTGTTGTCGAGCTTGGGCGAGGAGTTCGGCGGCCCGGTGCACATTGTGGGTGCCGAACACGACGTCAACGTGTGCGGCCCGCTGTTGGATAATCTCGCGGTCCTTCTGGGCCAGGCACCCCGCCACTACCACCTGGAGGTCCGGCCGCTCGTTCTTGAGCGACTTGAGATTGCCCAGGGCGCCATAGAGCTTGTTGTCGGCGTTCTCCCGGATGCAACAGGTGTTGAGCACGATGACGTCGGCCTCCGCCTCAGAGCCGGCCTCGACCATCCCATCGGCCTCGAGTAGCCCAGCGATGCGCTCGCTGTCGTGCACGTTCATCTGGCACCCGTAGGTCCGGACCGCATAGGTGCGGGTCCGGTCGGTTCGGACGGTTGCGTCCGAGGGCGTGGCGGTCACGCCGAACAGGCTACGTCCCGGTCACGGAGCCGTGTTCCAGAAAGGCCCCCGCCGCAGAGGGGCCGCCGGACGATGGCCTCTAGTTGTCGAGGCTGATGGGCAGGTCGTCGGCCTCGCTGAAGGCCCCGTTGTCAGAGACTCCGTTGTCGGAGACTTCGTTCTCGGAGGTAGTGCCAACCTCGAGGAGCTCGCCGGTGGCCTCGTCGACGAACGGTGTTCCTTCGGGCTCGGTGGGAAAGACCTCGCGCCAGATCCTGTCGCTGATCTCGACCATCAGCTCGGGACTCTCGGCGAGGCACCTCTTGGAGTTCTCGCGACCCTGGCCGAGCTGCTCGCCGCCGTACGTGTACCAGGCACCCGACTTGTTGACGACTCCCAGGTCGACGCCCAGGTCGAGCACCGAGCCCTCGCGGCTGATGCCCTTGCCGTACATGATGTCGAACTCGGCCTGACGGAACGGTGGGGCGCACTTGTTCTTGACGACCTTTACCCGGGTGCGGTTGCCGACCATCTCGAGGCCGTCCTTGATGGCCTCGATGCGGCGGATGTCGAGGCGGACCGAGGAGTAGAACTTGAGCGCCCGGCCGCCCGGCGTGGTCTCGGGCGAGCCGAACATCACGCCGATCTTCTCGCGCAGCTGATTAATGAAGATGAGGATGGTCTGGGACTTGTTGAGGTTGGACGTGAGCTTGCGCAGGGCCTGCGACATGAGCCTGGCCTGCAAGCCCACGTGGGCATCCCCCATCTCGCCCTCGATCTCGGCCCGGGGGGTGAGGGCCGCCACAGAGTCGATGACGACCACGTCGAGGGCCCCGGAGCGGACCAGCATGTCGGCGATCTCGAGGGCCTGCTCCCCCGTGTCGGGCTGGGAGATCAGGAGTTCGTCGACGTCGACGCCGATGGCCCGGGCGTAGATGGGGTCCATGGCGTGCTCGGCGTCGATGTAGGCGCAGATACCGCCATTGCGCTGCGCCTCGGCCACGACGTGGGTGGCGAGAGTGGTTTTGCCCGACCCCTCGGGGCCGAAGATCTCGACCACCCGCCCCCGGGGCAGGCCACCGATGCCGAGCGCCAGGTCCAGTGCCAGCGCCCCGGTGGGTACGGACTCGATGGCCAGCGAGGCCTTGGCACCCATCTTCATGACGGCGCCGGTGCCGAACTGCTTCTCTATCTGGGACAACGCCAGGTCGAGGGCCTTGCCCCGACCCTCTCCGTCGACGTTTGTGACAGGGGCTGCGCCGGTGTTCTTGCGGACCTTGCTCATCGGTGTGCTCCGTTCCTCTACTCCGGGACCTGCCCGGTTCTGTTGGCGTACTGGATCTGTCTGATCGATTGGGGGTGACCCTACGAAGGGTGTGTGACAGCCGGTCCGGGCCGACAGCCCGGTAGCCCGAATGACAACAGTGTAAGTGCGAACAGACGTTCGATGCAAGCATTTCCGAAGATCCGGTACCGTTGGGCCATGAAACACTCCGAAACCACGCCCGGGACCGACGAGCGAATGAGCGACCGCCTCACCCCCATGCAGTACCACTGCACCCAGGAGGCCGGCACCGAACAGGCCTTCACCGGCGAGTACTGGGATGAGAAGCGTGCCGGCACCTACCGCTGCGTGGTGTGCGGTGAAGCACTCTTCGACAGCGACACCAAGTACGACTCGGGCTCCGGCTGGCCCAGCTTCTGGGAGCCGCTCACCGAGGGACTCGTCGACAACCACCAGGACACGAGCCACGGCATGGTCCGCACGGAGGCCACCTGCGCCTCGTGCGGCGCCCACCTGGGCCACGTGTTCCCCGACGGCCCGCAGCCGACCGGCGACCGCTACTGCATGAACTCGGCGTGCCTCACCCTCGACCCCCGCGACGCCTGATCACCCGAGGCTGAACCGCTCCAGCGTCTCGTAGGCCGCGCCCTCCGGCAGGGTGCGGCTGCGCACGAGGCACACTTCGCCCACGGGGAACCTCCCCGTGATCGGTGTGCCCACGGTGCCGGGGGGGACCGGCCCCTTGGCCCGCGCCAGCGTGAGGTGCCCCGTGAACGGCCGGTCCTCGGGCGGCCCCCCAAGCCCCACCGTCGTCGCGACCACGGTTCTCGCGAGTTCGTCCAGGCCGTCCACCGGCACCACCACGATCCGCTGACCCAGCAGTCGGGTCACCGGCCCCAGTTCGGCAACGGCCGGTTGTGCCGCCAGATCGGCGAGTGCGACAGCCGCCTCCTCCGGGTCGGATTCACCCAGGAACCGCAACGTCACGTGCCACTGGTCGTGCCGGGTCCAACGCAACCCCGGCACCACGGGCCGTGGCAGCCCCACCAGCGCCGCTCCCACCTCGTCCGACGGCCACACCGCCACGAAAAGGCGCACCGTTCCCGTCCCCTAGCCTCCCCGGCGGGCGATCAGGCGTTGGCGGAGGGCCTCGAGGACCGTGATCACCGTGAACTGCCGGGTGAGCGTGCGGTCGAACGGGAACATGACCTTCCATGCCTCGACCGCGCCGTCGACGCTGGTCGCCATCCAGACCGTGCCGGGCTCCTCGCCGTCCTGCGGGTCAGGCCCGGCCACGCCGGTGACCGCCACCGACACGTCGGCACCCAGCACCCGGCAGGCCCCCTCCGCCATGGCGACCACGGCCGCCTCGGAGACCACGGGTCCGTCCGGCACGCCCAACAAACCACGCTTCACGTCACCGGCGTAGGCCACGATCGAGCCCCGGAAGGCCCGGCTGGCCCCCGGGATGTCCGTGAGTCGAGTGCCGACCATCCCGCCGGTGAGCGACTCGGCCGTGGCGAGCGTGAGGCCCTGGGCGACCAGCTCGTCGAGCACCACCGACTCCATGTTCTGATCGTCGACCCCGAACACGATCGGACCGACGATCTCCCGCACCCGGGACTCCTCGTCGGCCAGAACCGCCGCCACCTCATCCTCATCGGCGCCCTTGGCGGTGATGCGGACCTTGAGCCCCTCCATGCCGCTGGCGAGAAACGCCAACGTCGGGCCACCCTCGACGTCGAGACGGTCGATCTCGTCGGCCAGCACCTCAGCCAGCCCCGACTCGGAGCGCCCCCAGGTGCGCAGGACCCGAGAGCGGATGACAGCGTCGCTGCCGGTCCGGCGATGCAGGTCGGGCAGCACCGTGCCCTCGAGCATGGCCTTCATCTCCCACGGCACGCCCGGCACCGCATAGAAAACCTTCGCACCGATCGGACACACGAGGCCCGGTGCCGTGCCCGGCATCTCGGGGATGACCGTCGCCCCCACGGGCACGTCGGCCTGGCGCAGGTTGTTGGCCGGCATCTGCCTGCCCCTCCCCGAGAACCGGTGCTCGATCTCGGCCACGACCTCCGGGTCGCGCTCCATCCCGACTCCCATCACCTCGGCCACGACCTCCCGGGTGATGTCGTCCTGGGTGGGGCCCAGCCCCCCGGTCACGATCACGGCGTCGGAGCGCTCGATTGCCTCGCGGAAGGCGGCCAGCATCCGTTCCCGGTTGTCGCCCACGGCGGTGTGGCGATGGCAGTCGATGCCGGCCAGTGCCAACTGTTCGCCGATCCACGCCGAGTTGGTGTCGACGATCTGCCCCAGCAGCAGTTCGGTCCCGACGGCGACGACCTCGCAACGCACGATGACTCCCGGAACCGGCGACTCAGGCGCCCGTGGTACTGGTGGCACTGCTGCCATCAGCGAGGTACTGGGCCCCGGTGGCCAGCGTGAACGCCACGGCCAGCCACAGCGAGGCCTCGACCACCAGGTCGGCGTCCTCGAACAGCGGCACCACGGCGAGTAGCAGCGCCGCGCCCTGGACGGTGGTCTTCCACTTGGCCGACTTCCGGGCCGGCATAGCGAGCCCCCGCCGCACGAACCAAAGGCGGTAGAAGGTGATGCCGACCTCCCGCAGGGCCAGGAACGCCACCGGCAGCCAGCCGTAGCGGTCGACCACCACGAGGCACACCGCCACGCCGATCACGACCACCTTGTCGGCGAAGGGATCGAGGAACGCGCCCCAACGGCTCACCGTGCCCCTGCGGCGCGCCAGCATCCCATCGACCAGGTCGGAGGCGGCCAGCACGGAACCCAGGAGGAACGCCCCCCACGACACGCCGCCCCGGTCCTCGGCGGCCAGCACCATGGCAAACAGGAACGGCGACAGCAGCAGGCGCAGCAGCGTGACCAGGTTGGCCGGACTCACCACCGTTCCGAAGTGCTTGGTCAGGTTCACGCCGCCTCCAGGTCGGGGCCCAGCGCCCCGGTCACGGTGACCGTGCTGAAGCCTCCCACAGGTAGGTCCATCGGGACCACGACCACGCCGTCGATCTCGGGAGCCTCGCGCCAGGTGCGCCCCACGCCGGGCTCGTCGACGAGCACCTCTACCTCCCTGCCGATGAGGTCGTCGCGCCGCCTCGACGTGATGCCATCCTGGAGCTCGCCCAGTTCGGAGAGGCGCTCGGCGACCAGGCCCTTCGGAACGGTGCCGTCGAGGCCGGCAGCGTACGTCCCCTCCTCCTCGCTGTATGCGAAGAACCCGCACCAGTCGACACCGATCTCCTCCACGAATGCCAGCAGGGCATCGTGGTCCGCCTCGGTCTCGCCCGGGTAGCCGACGATGAAGTTCGACCGGAACACCGCGTCCGGCCGGGTCGCCCTGATGGATGCGATCCGCTCCCGATAGCGGTCGCCGTCACCCCACCGGCGCATCCGGCGCAGCAGCGGCCGGGACACGTGCTGGAGCGACAGGTCGAAGTACGCGACGCCGGTGTCCAGCACGGCATTGATCAACCCGTCGGTCAGGTCCGACGGATAGAGGTAGAGCAGTCGAACCCGATCGACCCGCTCGGCCACCTTCGCCACCAACGGCACGATCGAACGCTCCCCCACACCCTGGTCGCGTCCGAACGACGCCAGGTCCTGGGCGACCAGCACGATCTCGCGGACATCCAACTCATCGACCTCGGCGAGGATCGACCCGACCGACCGACTCCGCTGCGGGCCCCGGAAACTGGGGATGGCGCAGAAGCCGCACGAACGGTCGCAGCCCTCGGCCACCTTCACGTAAGCCCACGGACGACTCGACGGCGGCCGGGGCAGGTTCAGCAGGTCGAAGGACGGGATCCGAGGCTCGTCGATCTCCGGACGCCGGCCCAGCGTGACCGGCACGCCGAAACCGGCCACCCCGTCGACCTCCGGAAGGGCGGCGTCGAGATCGTCGCCGTAGCGTTCGGCCAGGCAGCCCGTCACCACCAGCCGGGCGTCCTCCCGACGCTCGTCGGCGAGTGCCAGCACGGTTTCGATCGATTCCCGACGGGCCTCGTCGATGAAGGCGCAGGTGTTGACCACGATCAGATCGGCCTCGGCCGCCTCTCCCACCGGCGTCAGCCCGTCGGCGGCGAGCGTGCCCTCAAGCTTGTCCGAGTCGACCTGATTCTTCGGACAGCCGAGCGTGACGAGGTGGTAGGTCCCGGCTCCCATGATCGGTTCAGGCTACGGGCTCGACACCCGGCCGCCCGGCCCGGCGCTCAGGCCGTGGCGAAGTCGGCTGCCAGCCAGCCAAGGAGGCTGACATAGGCAACGATCAGAAATACAGCCTCTCGCCAGTCGATCCGCCGGTCGGTCTTCATGAACCAGATGACTCCCCATGACACGGCGACCATGACGAGCAGTGGCTCACCTGGCAGTCCTGACACCTTGTCGTATGGAGTCGAACCGTTGGCGAAGAACACCGCCGCCCCGACCAGGAGGCTGTTGAAGAGGTTGGAGCCCAGCAGGTTGCCGAGGATCAGACCCGACTCGCCGCGACGGGCGGCGGCCAGCGCCGTGACGAGTTCGGGCAACGAAGTACCCAGCGCCACGAGGGCGAATCCCACGAAGCCCCCGGTCCAGCCCAGGTCGTCGGCAATCGAAGTCGCCGACCCGACCACCAGGTAGGCGAAGCCGACGGTCCCGACCAGTCCGACCCCTGTCCGGACCCACGGGCTCACTCCCTCAGTGGTATCGGGCGGCGGCACGCCACCGAACCGATTGCCGATCCAGAGGACGGCCCGCAGGGCGGCCAACGCAAGAACCAGCAGCACCACTCCCCACCAGGCCGACGGCTCCACGAGGAAGAGCAGGGCGGCGAAGACCGTGACCCCGAATGCGGAGAGCGCCGCCTGGCGCTTGATCCCCAGCTCGATGTGAACGAATTTGAAGACCAGCGCCGGGATGGCCAGAACCAGCGTCAGGTTGGCGATGTTCGAACCGACGATGTTGCCCATGGCCAACGCCGTGCCCTCGGCCCCTTCGGTCATCACCGCCAGGGTCGAGACGACCAACTCGGGGACGCTCGTGCCGAAGCCGATGATGAGGGCGCCGGTCACCACCGTCGAGACGCGCAATCGGGCGGCCACCTGTGCCGCCCCGACCACGAAGCGGTCGGCGGCGATCGTCAGCCCGGCCGAGCCGAGCGCAAGGAGCAGGATGTTGAAGACCACGACCCGACGCTACCGGCCGCCAGCCGGAGCCCTAGAAGCCCTGTTCGGTGAGGTTCTCGAGCCCCTCGGCCTCGATGAGCACCTCGCGGGCCTTGGAGCCGGTGGAAGGGCCGACCACGCCGGCCTCCTCGAGCAGGTCCATGAGCCGGCCCGCCCGGGCGAAACCGACCCGGAGCTTGCGCTGCAGCATCGACGTGGAGCCGAGCCCGCTCGACACGACCAGTCGCCGGGCCTCCTCGAGCAACTCGTCGTCGTCGGGTGAGCCACCGGTCGGACGCTGGTGCTCAGCCGTTATATCGACGTGGCCAGCCGGCGCATCGGGAGCGGTCGACCTGCCGTCACCCTCACCCACGAAGCCGCCGGCGGCGGTGCTGTCCACCATCGGGGTCTCGTCGGTGACCTCTTCGCCCTGCTCGCCGGCGACGCCCATGGCCTTGGCCTGCTTGCACCAGGCCTGCACGACCTGGCGGACCTCGTCCTCGCCCACCCAGGCACCCTGGATGCGCTGGGCGACGCTGGAACTGGGGCCGAGTAGGAGCATGTCGCCCTTACCGACCAGGCGCTCGGCGCCCTGCTGGTCGAGGATGACCCGGCTATCGGCGAGGCTCGACACGGCGAACGCCAGTCGTGCCGGAATGTTGGCCTTGATGAGACCGGTGATGACGTCGACCGACGGGCGCTGGGTGGCGACGACCAGGTGGATGCCGACGGCCCGCGCCATCTGGGCCAGCCGACAGATCGAGGTCTCGACATCGCGGGCCGCCACCATCATCAGGTCGGAGAGTTCGTCGACCACCACCAGGATGAACGGCAGGCGCAGGTAGCGGGAGGGCTCGCCGTCCCTGTCGGTGAGGCCAAGCGGTGCCTCGAGGTCGCCGCGGTCGAAGGCGGCGTTGTAGCCGGTGATATCACGGAAGCCACACTCCGACAGCACGTCGTAGCGGCGCTCCATCTCCTTGACCGTCCAGTGCAGGGCGTTGGCCGCCTTCTTGGGATCGGTGACCGGCGCCGTCAGCAGGTGGGGCACGCCCTCGTACTGCCCCATCTCGACCCGCTTCGGATCGATCAGGATCAACCGCACCTGATCCGGGGTGGAACGGACGAGGATCGACGTGACGAGGGCGTTGATGCACGAGGACTTTCCTGCACCGGTGGCACCGGCGATGAGGATGTGCGGCATCGTCGCAAGGTTGAGCATCACCGGTCGGCCGTTGATGTCCCGACCGATGGCCGCCTCAAGCGGGTGGGTGGCCTTGGCCGCCTCGGTCGACGCCAGGATGTCGCCGAGGACGACGATCTCGCGTTCCTCGTTGGGAACCTCGATGCCGATGGCCCGCTGGCCGGGGATGGGGGCGAGGATCCGCACGTCCGCTGCCGCCAACTCGTAGGCGATGTCCTTGGCGAGGTTGGTGATGCGTGAGACCTTGACGCCCTCGGCGACCTGGAGGGCATAGCGGGTGACGGTGGGGCCGACGGTCATGTCGACGAGGCGGGTCTCGACGCCGTGTGCCAACAGCGCCTCGACCAGGCGAGCACCGCGCTCCTCGACTGCCTTGGCGTCGACGTCGTGGGTCGCCCTGCGGGCCAGGCCCCTGGTGGTCGGGAGCTTCCATGGGGAACCGGCCGTGGCCGGGCCGAGTTCGATCGTGAGTTGCTCGCCCGTCTGTTCGATGCCGACCGGGGCCGTCCGCTTCTTCCTGCGGCGCTTCGGGTCCGTCGCCTCTTCCGCGGCCATCCCGGTGGACGTCGACTCTGGTTCGGTGGCGAGCTCCGGAACGGGCGGCGCCTTCTCGGGAACGCTCAGCACCGGTACATCGGGGTCGCCCGGTGGGGTCAGGAGGCTCCTGAAGGCGTCGCCGACTGCCCGGCCGACCGGTCGGAGGCCCTTCACCGTGCCGACAGCCGCCTGGCGTGCGGTGGTGCGGGTGACGACCGCCAGCCCCACGAGCACGATGCCGACGAGGATCAGAACCGCACCCCACCTGGCCACGGCAGCGTCGAGTCCCCCGCCGACACCGAGGCCGATGAGGCCACCGGCACCTCCCAGGGCATCGGCACCGTCGTCGATGCCGGGTGTGTCCCGGCCGAGGTGGAACAGTCCGGTGAGACCGGCAAGGCAGAGCACGCCACCCACTGGCATCCGCTTGGTGATCTCACCGAATTCGTAGCGCTCGCGGAACATGGCGAAGCCGAGCAGCACCATCGACACGGGAAGCACCAGCTTGGTGAGGCCGACCGACCAGCTGGCGGCATCGTCCACCACCCGGCCGACCACGCCGGCCCGGTCGAAATAGATGGAGAGGCCGGCCAGGAGTCCACCCAGGACCAGGCAGAGGCCAAGCAACTCGCTGCCCCGGTCGGCAAACGCCGCCCGCAGCATGCGCCGGGTGAGGGGATCACCTTCGGGTCGGGCCGATGACGGGCCGGACCCGGAGCCCTTGTGGGGCTTGGCACCCGTCTTCGGGCGCACGGACTTAGTGCTCATGGCCCCCTCAACGTACCACCGGGGTGTGACCGGATTGGGGTGCCCCTGACCGCATCGCGGCAGGTCAACCAGCCTTTCCGATTCCCCACGGACCCTCGTCGGGCCTCAGCGCACCTCGACCACCGGAACGAGCGAGGGTCGACGGCCGGTTCGGGACGACACCAGCTTCCCTGTGGCCCGGCGTGCACGACGGGCCAGTTCGGCGGGATCGCGCTCTCCGTCGTCGAGGGCTGCTTCGACGACATCGCGGACGGCGGCCTCCACCTCGGCGTGCCACTTCCCCCGCTCGTCGGCGTCCACCCAGCCGCGGCTCTCGATGAACGGCGGCTCGGCGAGACGGCCCCGCTTGCCATCGACGACTACCCGCACCAGGACGAACCCCTCGCCGGACAGGGCGCGCCGCTCGTCGACCAGGTCCTCGCCCAACGTCCGACCGCGTTCATCGACCATCACGTACTCGTCGGAGACCCTGCCGACCGGCTCGAGGCCGTGGTCCGTGAGCCGGATCTGGTCGCCATCGGTGCATCGCACGACCCGGTCGGTCGCCATCCCCCGATCCAGCGCCAGCCCGTGGTGGGCAACGAGGTGGGCGTACTCGCCATGAACCGGGATGAACAGTTCCGGATCGGCTGACTCGTGCAACTCGCGCAACTCCTCGCGCTTGCCGTGCCCGGTGGTGTGGACCCCGAGTTGGCCGCTGTGGACCAGCCGTGCGCCCCGCCGGGCCAAGGCGTTGTGGAGGCGGGAGATCGCCGCCTCGTTGCCGGGGATCGGATGCGACGAGAACACGATGGTGTCGTCCTCGCCGATGGTCAGGTGCCGGTGACTCCCCTGGGCCATCTTCGCCAGCGCCGCCCTCGGCTCACCCTGGGAGCCGGTGCATACCACGCAGGTCCGCTCGGGATCCAGATCGTCGATGTCGTCGGCGGTGGCGATCATCCTGTCGGACACCCGCAGCAGGCCGAGCTCACGGGCCAGGGTGACGTTGCGAACCATCGAGGGACCGAGCACGACGAGGGTGCGGTGCGTGGCGGCCGCTGCGTCGGCGATCTGCTGGATGCGGTGGATGTGGCTGGAGAAGGCGCCGATGACCAGCCGTCGCCCCTCGTTGTCGTCGAACACGCCCCGGAGCACGGGCCCGATCGAGGACTCGCTGGTCGACGAACCGGCCGAGTCGGCGTTGGTGGAGTCGGCCAGGAGCAGGCGGATTCCCGGATCGGCGGCGAGTTCGCGCAGGCGGGGAAGGTCGGTGACCCGGCCGTCGACCGGCGTCGGATCCAGCTTGAAGTCGCTGGAATGCAGGATCAGCCCCTGCGGGGTGCCGAACAGCGTCATCAGGCCGCTCGGCGTCGAGTGGGTGACCGGCAGGAACTCGCAGTCGAACGGCCCCACCTGGCGCCGGTCGTGGTCCCCCAGAGCCACCATCTCGGGGAGGCGGATGCCCGCCGCCTTGAGCTTGCCCGACACCATGCCGAGCGTGAACGGCGAACCGTAGATCGGGACCTCGACATGGCGCAGCAGGTAGGGCAGGCCGCCGATGTGGTCCTCGTGGGCGTGGGTGACGAGGCAGGCCTCGAGCCGGTCGGCCCGCTCGAGCAGCCAGGTGAAGTCGGGCAGCACCGCATCGACGCCCGGCAGGTCGTCGGGGAAGAGTTGCCCGCAGTCGAGCAGGACGATGCGGCCCTCGCACTCCAGCGCCGCACAGTTGCGGCCGATCTCGCCGAGGCCCCCGAGGAACGTGATGGTGACTGGAACGGCCATCGTCGCCGGGATCGGGTACGACTCAGCCGCGGCCGAGGTCGGCCAGCAGGCGACGGGCCTCGCCCTGGAGGCTGTCGGGTTCCGGGCCCATCGGCAGGCGGCAGTCGCCGCCCGGCAGGCCCAAGACCTTCATCATGGCCTTGCTCGGCACGGGATTGGGCCGCAGGTCGCCCGACTCGAAGTCGTACGAGGGGATCAGCCTCCGGTTCGACTCCTGTGCGGCGGCATGGTCGCCGGAGAAGAACTCCTCGAACATGCGGACCAGTTCAGGTGTGACCCAGTGGGAGGCCACGCTGATCGCGCCGACGGCACCCACGGCCAGCAGCGCCAACGTCAGTGCATCCTCCCCGCTGTAGACCTCGAAGCCCTCCGGTGCGGCAGCGACCAGGCGGGCCGTCTCGGCCACGTCGCCCGCGGCATCCTTGACGGCCACGATCGTCTCGACCTCGTCGGCGAGGCGGAGCAGGGTGGCGGTCTCGATCTTGCGGCCCGAACGGGGCGGGATGTCGTAGAGGATCACCGGGAGGTCCGAGGCCTCGGCCACAGCCGTGAAGTGGTCGATCAGGCCCGCCTGGGAGGGCCGGTTGTAGTAAGGCGTGACGGTCAGGATGGCGTCGGCACCGACCTCGGCGCAACGCTCCGTGTTCCTGACAGCCGATCGGGTGTCGTTGCTCCCCGCACCGGCGACGACGGGTACGTCGACCGCCTCGACCACGGCGGCCACGACCTCGATCTGTTCGTCGTGCGTGAGCGTCGGCGCCTCGCCGGTCGTTCCAACGACCACCAGGGCGTCGTTGCCCTGCTCGACGAGCCAGCGCGCCAACGTGGCCGCACCGTCGAGGTCGAGCGACCCGTCCTCGGCGAACGGCGTGACCATGGCGGTCAGCACCCGCCCGAACCTCGGTTCCGTCGTCATGCCTGCTCACCCTCCTTTGCGCGCTCGATGCCGAGCGTCGCCAGCAGGTCCTCGTGCAGTTCGAACCACACCGTGTGGTACGAATCGATCATCGGCCTGGTGAACCACTCGACCTCGCCGGCCTGGACTCGACCGAGTGCATCGCTGAAGCGCCGACCGTAGCCGTCGAAGCGAGCGAGGCGCTCCGCCAATTGGACGCAGATCGACTGGACGACCACGTCTGCCTCCAGCAGGCGGGCGACGACGGAGTCGTCGTGGAAGGCGTCGGCATGGTCATTGAGGACCTGCTCCCCGTCGACTTCGCGCAGTTGCCAGTCGGTACACAGGGAGAGGAATCCCTGGTTGACCCCGAGGAAGCGCTGGTACAGGTCGGCGACGGCCTCCCGCTCCCCTGCAGCGTCCAACTCCTCGGCGATCAGCGCCTCTCCGTGGGCGCGGCCCTCGGGCGTGAGGACCCATCCCGCCATGTTCCCGTCACGGCGCCGCGCGTGGCCCGACTCGACCAGGTCGGCCATGCGGACATCGACCACGGCCGGCGCCAGGCCCACCGCTTGAGCGAGCTCCGGCGTGTCGGTGAGGCCCCGTACCCGGAGCGCGTGGGCGACGCGCAGGTCCGGATCGCTGTTGACGGCCATGCCGTGCACGGTACCAGTGGGGGTTCGGCCGTCAGTCGTCTGCATCCGGATCCTCGCGCGCCAGGCGGACCAGCACCAGCGGGTAGCCGATCAGGCCGATGATGAAGAACACGAACCACTGCACCGCATAGCCCAGGTGAGGACCCTCGCCCAACGAGGGCGCCGGAAGGCCGAACGGGAGATCACTCGCCCCCTCACCAACCCCGGACTCCACGTAGACGGATGGCAGCACCTCGCCCCAGCGGCCCGACAGGTCGGCCACGTCGACGCGCTCGACCTCGTCGCCGTTACTCCCCCGGCTGGTTCCGGCCATGCGAACACGACCCGCCACGACAACCTCGCCGCCCGGTGGTACCCAGGCTGAAGGGTCTCCCACCAGGTACACCGGACGCGGCACGAAGCCCCGATCGACCGCAACCGCTCCCGATTCGCCGACGAGCAGGGTGACGACATGGACGCCCGGCAAGCCGTCCTGTGTGCGGTTCACCACGAACACCTCGCGCTCAGCGTCGAACACGCCCGAGACCTCGACAGTCCGGTACACGAGTTCGTCGGGAGCCATCCCTACCAGGACTTCCTCCAGGGAGACCACCGGCACCTCGGCGCGTTCCTCGACAAGGGCGTTGTGCTCCCGGCGCTCCTCAAGTCGGCGGAACTGCCAGAACCCCAGGTTCACCGTGGCCACCAGCAGGGTGGCGACGGCGAGATGCGACAACAGCCACCAAGGGCGCAACAGCCGCCGAGCCCCCGGCCACCCGGTCATCGACGGCTCAGGGGCCGAGGAGGGCATCGAGGCCGACCGTGCACCCGGTGCCGTCGACGCCGAGTACGGCCACCACGACGCCCGGCATGAAGCCGTCCCGGTCGATCAGGTCATGGCGGATCGTCAGGGTCTGGCCGGTGGTGCCGAGCACCACCTCCTGGTGGGCGACCATCCCCCTCATACGCACGGCATGGAGGCGGATCCCGGCCGGACCGGCACCGCCCCTTGCACCCGCGACGGTCTCGCTCTCCGTCGCGTCGTCCGCCCAGTCCGACGATGCGGCCGCCATGCGGTGGGCCGTGGCCAGCGCCGTCCCCGACGGCGCATCGACCTTGCCGTTGTGGTGCAGTTCGATGATCTCAGCGGTGTCGAACCACGGTGCGGCCAGTTCGGCAAAGCGCTGCATGAGCACGGCACCGATGGCGAAGTTGGGCACGATCAGGCAGGCGCTCGATGAGAAGGCGGCGTCCAACGACACCCGGTCGTCCTCATCGAGGCCGCTGGTGCCAACCACGGCGTGGATGCCGGCGGCAGCCAGGACCGGCAGGCTGGCCCGGGAGGCATCGGCCACGGTGAAGTCCACGACGACGTCCACGCCGACCTCGATCAGGTCGGCGACGCCTCCCAGCACGGTGCAACCGGAGATCTCGTCGCCCACTGCCGACGGATCGGCCACAGCCACGAGTTCCAGGCCGGGAGCGGCGACGACCGCGTCGCAGGTGGTCCGGCCCATGCGCCCGGCAGCGCCGAGTACGCCGACGCGTCGGATGGCGGAGACCAAGGTCTCGGATGTGCTCATGGCGGCGAGGCTAGCGCCCGGGGCGTGATCGACCGGGGGTGGTTACGACCCGTCAGGCAGGGGATCCGACCATGGCCAGCGTGGCGGCAGGTGTCAACACCTCGGCCAGCACGGCGTTGACCTCGTCAAGTCGGATCGCCCGCAGCGATGCCACGAACTCGTCGACCGACTCGACCCGCCCGTAGAGGCTCTGGCCGTTACCCAACCTGGTCATGCGGCTGCCGGAGTCCTCGAGGCCCAGGAGCCGTGCTCCTTCGAAGCCTCGGCGGGCGATCTCGAGTTCGTCGGCGGTGATGCCGTGCTCTGCAACGGCCGACACCTCGTCCTCGACCACCCGACGGAGTTCGTCGGCCCGGTCCGGTTCGGTCGCCGCGTGGATGCCCAGCGCCCCGGCATCGCTGTACAGGTGCGCTCCGGCGAAGACGCTGTAGGCCAGTCCACGGTCCTCCCTGACGGCCTGGAAGAGCCGACTCGACAAGCCGCCACCCAGGACGTGCACGCCCAGGCCGAGCGCCCGACGACGCTGATCGTGGCGATGGATCGCCCGCCAGCCCCAGGCCATGTGCACGGACTCGGTCGGACGCCGCAGGGTCCGATCACCGCATGGCAGCGCCTCTGGCGCAGACCGCTTGGGCGCCTCCCCGCCGCCTCGACCGGCGAACGCAACGGCGACGCTCTCCACCAGGAGATCGTGGTCGACAATGCCGGCCGCGGCCAGCACCAGGTTCGGCGACCGGTACCAGCGATCATGGAATGCGGCGATCCCATCCCGGTCGAGCGCCTCCACGGACTTGCGTGTGCCGAGTACCTCGCGGCCGAGGTCATGATCGGGAAACAGCGCCTCATCGAGGAGCGACGCCACGACATCGGAAGGATCGTCTTCCTGGAGGTGCAACTCCTCGAGGATCACCCGACGTTCGGTCTCGACGTCGGCGGCTCGCAGCGCGGGGCCGCAGAGCACGTCGCCCAGCAGGTCGACGGCCAGGTCCTGGCCACCGGCCGGAAGGCGAGCGTAGAACGCCGTGAATTCCTTGCCTGTGGCGGCGTTCATCTCGCCGCCCGAGCCATCGACCAGTTCGGCGATGGAGCGAGCGGAGCGGCGCTCGGTCCCCTTGAACAGGAGGTGTTCGAGGAAGTGGGAAGCGCCGGCACGAGCCGCTGGCTCGTCCCGACTCCCCACGCCGACCCAGACACCAACCGAGACCGAGTGCGCTCCCTCCCAGCGCTCGGACACGACGGTCGGGCCGTCGTCGAGATGTGTCGTCTGGACCGTGGGCGCAGGCTGCCCCGCGTCCACGGCCCCGACGTTCGGACCCGCGGTGCGGGCCCCCTCGTTCAAGACGTTCAGCGTCCCCGTCGACGGCCACCGCCGCCGCCACGGTGGGCGGGTGCGGCGTTGCCGAGTTCACCGTGCACGGCCTCGAGCTCGGAGGCGAAGGCCTCCTCGAAGCTGGCCTCGACCACGTCGACACGGTCGGAATCGCCGGAATCGTCGGAATCGTCAGAATCGTCAGAATCGTCAGAATCGTCAGAATCGTCGGCGACCACGGTGTCGTCGTTGTCGACGTCCTCGTCCTCGTCCTCGTCCTCGTCGGACACCGCTACCGGAGCCTCATCGGGCTTGGCGGCGGGCTTCTCGTCGCGCTTGTTCTCACGCTGGGGAGCATCACCGACGGGCTTGAGCGAGATCTTGCCGTTGGGGTCGACGTCCTCGACCACGACCTCGATCTCCTGCCCCAACTCGAGCACGTCCTCGACCTTGTCAATGCGCTTACCGCCACCGAGCTTCGAGATGTGCACCAGGCCGTCACGGCCCGGGAGGATGTTGACGAATGCACCGAACTTGGTGATGTTGACCACCTTGCCCGTGTACAGCGCCCCGACCTCGGCGGTGGGCGGGTCCACGATCAGCATGATCTGGCGCGTGGCCTCCTCGACCTTGGCGATGTCGGACGAAGCGACCGAAACGATGCCGACCATGCCGTCATCGTCGACGCTGATGTCGGCTCCGGTCTCGGCCTGGATGGTGTTGATCATCTTGCCCTTCGGGCCGATGACCTCGCCGATCTTCTCCACCGGGATCTCGAAGCTCTTGATCTTCGGGGCGTGCTCGCCGACCTCGGGCCGAGGCTCGGGGATGGCGCCGACCATGACTTCGAGGATCGCCAGGCGGGCCTCCTTGGCCTGGTTCAGGGCGTTCGCCAGCACATCGGCGGGGATGCCGTCGATCTTGGTGTCGAGCTGGAGCGCCGTCACGAACTCGGACGTGCCGGCCACCTTGAAGTCCATGTCGCCGAAGGCGTCCTCGATGCCGAGGATGTCGGTCAGCGTCATGTACTGGCCCTCGTGGTACACGAGGCCCATGGCGATGCCGGCCACCGGCGCCTTGATCGGCACACCGGCGTCCATCATCGACAGCGACGACGAGCAGACCGAGCCCATCGAGGTCGAACCGTTCGACGACAGCACCTCGGAGACGAGGCGCAACGTGTAGGGGAACTCCTCGAAACTCGGCACCACCGGGAACAGGGCCCGCTCGGCGAGGGCACCATGGCCGATCTCACGGCGCTTCGGGCCCCGCATGAATCCCGTCTCGCCCGTCGAGAACGGCGGGAAGTTGTAGTGGTGCATGAAGCGCTTGCGGGTGATCGGGTCGATGCCGTCGATCATCTGGTCCATGCGGCCGGTACCCAGGGTGGTGAAGTTCAGCACCTGGGTCTCGCCACGCTGGAACAGGCCCGAGCCGTGGGCGGTCGGGATGACCCCGACGTCCGACGACAGAGCCCGGAGGTCGCCCGGACTACGACCGTCGATGCGCATGCCTTCGGAGATGATCCGCTCACGCACCACGGCCTTGGTGATCGACCGGATGGCGCCCTTGATCTGCTGCTCGGCGCCGTCGACATCAACGAACTGGGGAGCCAGCTCCTCGATCAGGGCGGCCTTGACGCCCGCCTCGGCCTCGCCACGCTCGGCCTTGTCGGCGATGGTCTGGCTCTCGGAGATCCGCTCACGGCCGGCGGCGTCAACGGCGGCGAGGACCTCGTCGCTGTAGTCGGTCGTCACCGTGTAGGACATCTGTTCCGGAGCACCGACCAGGGCCACCAGTTCCTGCTGGAGCTCGATGACCTCGCGGATGTACTGCTTGGAGAACTCGAGGCCACCGGCCAGCACGGCCTCGTCGACCTTGGGGGCTCCAGCTTCGTAGACGTCCCACGTGGCAGCGGTACCACCGGCCTCGACCATCATCACGGCGACGTCGCCGTCGTCGTTGATCCGACCGGCCACGACCATCTCGAACGCCGAGTCGGCGGCCTCTTCGTAGGTCGGGTGGGCGATCCACTCACCGGCGGCAGACCAGGCGATCCTGGTTGCGCCGACCGGACCGTCGAACGGAATTCCCGACAGCAGCAGTGCGGCCGAGGCGGCATTGAGCGCCAGCACGTCGTAGGGGTTCTCCATGTCGGCGCCCATGACGGTGCCGACGATGTGGACCTCGTTGCGGTACCCGTCCGGAAACATCGGTCGCAACGGGCGGTCGATGAGGCGGCAGGTCAGGATCGCCGACTCGGGCGCACGGCCCTCACGACGGAAGAACGAACCGGGGATCTTGCCCGCGGCGTACATGCGCTCTTCGATGTCGACCGTCAGCGGGAAGAAATCCGCTCCCGGACGTGGCGACTTGGCGCCGGTGGCCGTCACGAGGACGGTGGTGTCTCCGAGTTGTGCAAGCACGGCACCGCCGGCCAGGCCGGCGAGGCGACCGGTCTCGAAGGAGACGGTCTTGTCGGTCCCGCTGAAGGTATGCGAGACACTCTGGGGGTTATTCATGGATGTTTTTCCTTGTTTTGTTTCGAGCCACGAAGGTCACTCCCCCGTGGCGTTTTCAATTCCGACGAACAACTGACGGCCTCCAGTTTCCCGTCGGATACCTCCCGGAGGACCGTCCACCACGTAGGTGTGCGGCCGAGCGGCATGCAACGGGCACTGACGGCCGCCGGCCATCCGGCGTCGTCGATCTGGTTGTCGGTGGTCCCGTGAGCCCATCGGTTCGGTCGAACCGGGCAATGACGTTCCCGACGCGTCGTGGGCGGCCCGAGGGCCGTCCGATGCGGGTGCTTCGCTAGCGCCTGAGCCCCAGCTTGGCGATGATCCCCCGATAGCGCTCCACGTCGTTGTCCTTGACATAGTCGAGTAGCCGTCGGCGCCGACCCACAATCTGCAAAAGGCCCCGCCGGCTGTGATGGTCCTTCTTGTGGACCTTCAGGTGCTCGGTGAGGTGAGTCACGCGATCGCTGAGCAGTGCGATCTGCACTTCGGGAGAACCGGTGTCGGTCACGTGCAGTTTGTGCTCGGTGATCGTGTCTCCCTTAGGCGGCAGATTGGTCGGCATGGATTTCCTCGGGTGTCGGACCCGGCCTCCTGACACGCTGTGCGTTGTCGGAAGCCATTCGGCGGGCCGGAAGGTTCCTGATCCGACCCGGACGACCCGGTCGGGTCGTCCTCAGAGGGCAAGGCTACCGGTACTTCGACAAACGCCCACCCGTGGGAGTCGATGCCCACCCGGCGCCTACGCTCACGTCATGGCCCCATGCACCGGTCGGCTAACACACCTGGCCCTGCCGTGCCGAGACCTCGACGCCTCGACAGCCTGGTACGAGGCCCACACGCCGTTTCGCGTCGTGCACCGCAGGGTCGACTCTGAGGGACAGGTGGCCTGGATCGCCGAACCCGACCGGCCGGGAACGCCGTTCGTGCTGGTGCTGATCGACCCCCTCGACGACGCCGCTGACCCCCCACCAAAACCCGTCCTCACGCCGCTCGCACACCTCGGCATCGAGCTCGACAGCAGGGAGGCCGTGGACGAGGCGGCGGAACAGGGGCGTGCCGCCGGGTGCCTCGCATGGGAACCCGGGGAACTGCCCCCACCCGTGGGCTACATCTGCGCCCTCGCCGACCCCGACGGCAACCTCGTGGAGTTCTCGTTCGGCCAGGACGTGGCCGCCGTGGCAGCGGACCCCCCAGGCTGACCCGGCCCGGGTCAGCCAAGCCGTCGCAGCAACTGCACCAGTTCGACGGCAGCGTCTGCACAGTCGGCGCCCTTGTCGCCCTTGTCGACCGCCGCCCGCTCGACCGCCTGGGCCATGTCGTCGGTGGTGAGCACACCGAAGACGGCCGGCACCTCGGTGTCGAGGCCGACCCGGAGGATCCCTGCTGCTGCCTCGCCGGCCACGTAGTCGAAGTGCGGGGTCTCGCCCCGGATCACGCAACCCAGGCACACCACGGCATCGACGTCACCGGACGTCGCCATCGCCCGGGCGGCCAACGGGATCTCGAACGCACCCGCCACCCAGGCGAGGCTGATGTCCTCGTCGGCCACGCCCAACGCCAGGAGCCTGGCACGGGTGCCGTCGAGCATCTGGCCGACCACCGCGTCGTTGAAGCGGGCAGCGACGATGCCAATCCGGAGCCCGGAGCCGTCGAGCGTCACTGTGAGATCCCTCACGGGGTTGCCTCCTGGTGGCCTTCGTTGTCGAGGAGGTGGCCCATCCGTCTGCGCTTGGTCTCGAGGTAGCGGAGGTTCTCGGGGTTGGGCGTGGTCCTCAGCGGCTCCCGTCCGACGATCTCGAGCCCGTACCCCTCGAGGCCCCCATACTTGACCGGGTTGTTGGTCATGAGCCGCATCTTCGTGACCCCCAGGTCAGAGAGGATCTGGGCACCCACCCCGTATTCGCGGGAGTCGACCGGGAGGCCCTGGCTGAGGTTGGCGTCGACGGTGTCGAATCCCTCGTCCTGGAGTTCATAGGCGCGCAACTTGTGGCCGATCCCGATCCCCCGCCCCTCGTGGCCACGAAGGTAGACGATCACGCCGGCACCCTCCTCGCCCACCTTCCCGAGGGCGGCATCGAGCTGTGACCCACAGTCGCAGCGGACCGAACCGAGGAGGTCGCCGGTGAGGCACTCGGAGTGCACGCGCACCAGGGGCGCCTCGACGGAGTTCAGGTCGCCCAGCACGTAGGCGACGTGCTCGTCGCCGTCCAGCGTGGAGCGGTAGGCGTGGGCGGTGAAGTCGCCGTACTTCGTGGGGATGCGAGCCGAGGCGAAGTGCTCGACCAGCTTCTCGTGCCTGCGCCGAAAGCGGATCAGGTCGGCGATCGAGATGAGGAGCAGGCCGTGCTCCTCGGCGAACTCGACCAACTCGGGTAGGCGCGCCATGGAGCCGTCGTCGTTCACGATCTCGCAGAGCACGCCCACCAGTTCCCGCTCAGCGAGAGCACACAGGTCAACGCCGGCCTCGGTGTGGCCGGCCCGCTTGAGCACGCCGCCGGAACGGGCGCGCAACGGGAAGACGTGGCCGGGTCGGGCGAACTCGCCCCGAACCCGATCGGAGTCGGCGAGGGCGTTCACGGTGATCGAGCGGTCGTGGGCCGAGATCCCCGTGGCGGTTCCCTCGATCAGGTCCACCGAAACCGTGAACGCCGTGCGCATCGACTCGGTGTTGTCGACCACCATCAGCGGCAGGTCGAGGTCGTCGGCACGCTCCTCGGACATCGGGGCACAGATCACGCCACTCGTGTGGCGGATCATGAACGTCATCTTCTCGGACGTCATGGCGTCGGCGGCGACGATGAGGTCGCCCTCGTTCTCGCGGTCCTCGTCGTCGACCACCACGAGGAACTCCCCGCGGGCGAACGCCTTGATGGCGTCATCGATCTGGGCGAACGGCATCAGTCGTGCTCTCCCTGGCCACCGGTTCTCTCGTCGGGCAGCCGTCCGGCTGCGGCGAGACCCGCCACGTAGCGGGCGAGGATGTCGGCCTCCACGTTCAGCCGGTCACCGACGACCCGACAGCCGAGCGTCGTGACCTCGAGCGTGTGGGGAACGACGGCGATGTCGAACGTGGCGCCGTCGACCGCAGCGACGGTCAGGCTGATGCCGTCGAGCGCCACCGAGCCCTTCTCCACGATCTGCCCCGACAGGGCATCGGGAAGCCGGAAGGCGAGCCGCCGGGAGCCGTCGAGGTGCTCGTGGACGGCCTCGAGTTCGGTCACCGCGTCGACGTGTCCCTGGACGATGTGACCTCCGAAGCGACCATCGGCGGGCATCGGTCGCTCGAGGTTCACGGAGTCACCCTCCGCCGATCCGCCCAGGGTCGTGCGGTCGATGGTCTCGGGTACGGCATCGGCTGCGAACCAGGCGCCGCGGTCGTCGGCACCGAACCCTGTGACGGTGAGGCAGCAGCCATCGACGGCGATGGAGGAACCCATGACCACGTCGTCGAGTACGACGTCGGCGCCGACGACCAGGCGACGGCCGTCGCCATTGTCGTGCGCCTCGCGCACGATGCCCGTCTCCTCAACGATGCCGGTGAACATCTGGTGCTTCCCCGAATGGTCGTGCCCCGGGGTGACACGACGGGAGTGCAGTGAAGGGACGGTCGGACGCCCCGGCCCGGTGGGCCGTGGCACCGTTGCGTCGCTTCTCGTGTCCTCTCCCATCCGGACTGTGACCGTCGGCCCAGGATTCGCACCTGATCGGCCCCCGACTCGCCCCGAAGGAAGAGACGGGGGTTCGCGGACTGCGCCACGTACCACCCTTCCGAACTCGTGAAAGGGGGCGGAGGCTCACCGCCGGTCGGGACTTTCACCCAAACCCCGAGGACTCTGTTGTGGTGCCGGACGGAGTGTCCGGCCCGATCACCCTACCGGTGGGCCACGGAGGAGTGCCTGTCCGCCCTACCAGAGGCCGAGAAGGCGTCCGGCGAGCCCGAGAACGGCTACGACGAGTACCGGGCGCACGACCCGTTCGCCGCCAGCGACCGTGATGTGGGCCCCCACGGCACCACCGGCGGCGAAGCCGAGGGCGAGGACGAGGGCGGGGCCCCAATCGACACGACCGCCCACGATGAACACGGGCAGCGCCGTGAGGGTGACGACGAGGATCACCAGCACCTTGATGTTGTTGGCGACCACCAGGTCGAGTCCCGACCGGGACAAAGCCAACACCAGCAACAGGCCGATCCCCGCCTGGAAGGCGCCTCCGTAACAGCCCACGAGGAAGAACACCATGGCCGTGACCGACATGGGCCAGGACGGAGGGCCTTCTGCTGCACGCGGCACCTTCGGTGGCCGCAGGGCGAGCAGCAGCAACGGGACCATCAGGATCCCGAACGCACGCTCGAACGTCTCGTCCGCCAGGCGGGAGACGAGGATCGACCCGGTCAGGGAGCCGGCGACGACCGGAAGGAGGACCGGCAACATCCGCGACACCCCTGACATGCCCAGACGCCGGAATGACACCGCCGCCATGGTGTTGGACGCAAGGATCCCCACCCGATTCGAACCGTTCGCCACGTTGCCCGGCACACCCGCCATGACGAGCAGTGGCACGGTCAGCAGCGAACCACCCCCGGCCATGGTGTTCACCGTGCCGGCCACCAGTCCGCCGGCCAGCAACAGGATGACGTCGGCGGGATCCACGGATCAGGCCAGGGCTGTGCGTGCGGCGTCGACATCCCGGTGGAGCTGCTCCACGAGGTCGTCGAGGCCTGCGAACACCTGCTGCGGTCGCAGCAGTTCCACGACGCGCACCTGCACGGGCTCACCATAGAGGTCACCGTCGAAGTCCAGAAGGTACGCCTCGAGGAGTCGGTCGCCGTCATCGTAGAAGTGCGGCCGCGTGCCGAGCGAGATCGCTGCGGCGTGGACCGAACCGTCCGCACGCTCGAACCACCCGGCAAACACACCGTCCTCAGGGAGCAGGACCGAGCGGTCGACCCGGACGTTGGCCGTGGGAAAGCCGAGTTTCCGACCGCGCCCGTCACCCCGGTCGACCTTCCCCCGGACCTCGTACGGGCGGCCCAGCATGGCGTTCGCCCGCCTCAGGTCTCCCCGGGCCAGGGCCCTGCGGATGAACGTGGACGAGACCTGCTCGTGGTCGCGGGCCGGCATGCCGTCGAGGCCCACGAGGCTCAGGCCCAGAACCTCGAAGCCGTGTTCCTCCCCCATCGAGCGCAGGAGCGCGACGTTGCCGAGCCGTTGGTAGCCGAAGTGGAAGTCCTCGCCGACGACGACGACCTTCACCCCCAGGCAGTCGATCAGGACTTCGGTGACGAAGTCCTCGGCGGTCTCGAGTGCCCGTGCATCGTCGAACGGGACCACGACGGTTGTGTCGACACCCGTGGTCGACAGTTGCTCGAGTTTCTGGTCGAGGTCCGTCAGCAGCAGCGGCGCCGACTCGGGACGCACGACCGACGCCGGATGCCGGTCGAAAGTGACAACCGCCGACCGCAGTCCGCGTTCGCCGGCGATGCGGCACACCTCGGCGATGATCTGGCGATGGCCACGGTGCACGCCGTCATAGGCCCCGATGGTGACCACCGACCCCGGCGAGGTCGGGTCGTCGGGCGTCAGCGTTCGGCGGGTCTCCACCGCGCCCACGCTACCGACCGGGGTGGTGGGGGTCGCCCACCCGGCGGCGCCCGCTCAGCCGACGAGGACCACGGCCGGCTTGGTGCGGTCCTCGTACGGCTCGTAGACGGCCAGCAGAATGCCGTCGGCATCATGCACGGCCCACGGTCCATCGCCCTCTGTGCCCAGGCGTTGGCGGTCGAGGACCTTCCCGTATCCGACATCGACGGCGAGTTCGGCGTCGACCACGAGGCCTGTCAGGTGGCGGACGCCGGCTGCCGGCGGCAGCAGTTCCGGCGAATCCATCGATCGGGCTCCGTCGATCGTGAACGAACCGACCGACAGCCGTCGCAGTCCTGTCAGGTGGGCGCCACCGCCGAGAGACGTGCCAAGGTCGGCGGCCAGCGTCCGGACGTAGGTCCCCGACGAGCACTCGACGTCCGCCTTCCAGACCTGGGGGTCCGCGGTCGGCGTCACGTCGAAACGGTGGACGGTGACCGGGCGCGGGGCCCGCTCGACCTCGCCACCCTCCCGGGCGATCTCGTGCAACCTGCGGCCTCCCACCTTCACGGCGGAGAACATCGGAGGCACCTGTTCGATGTCTCCGGTCAACTGCCGTGCGGCGCGCCAAACGTCGTCCTGCACGACGCCCGACATGTCGTGCACCGCCGTCACCTCGCCTGCAGCGTCGAGCGTCGTCGTCTCGGTTCCGAGCACGATGGTGGCCGTGTAGCGCTTGGGGAGGAGCGTCAAGTACCGGAGCAAGCGGGTTGCCCGTCCGACGCCGAGGACCAGCACGCCGGTCGCATCGGGGTCGAGAGTGCCCGAGTGGCCGACCTTGCGGGTTCCGAGCACCTTGCGCGACCGAGCCACGACGTCGTGGCTGGTCCAGCCCGCAGGCTTGTCAACAACGACGATGCCGTCGGGGCCCCGGGGCCGATCAGCCATCCTCGTCCTGGAGTCCCCGGAGGATGTCCTCGATCCGTTCCGCCGACCGGGCAGCCTCATCGACCCTGAACACGAGCGGCGGGGTCCTCCGGAGGCGGGCACGATCGGCGATGGCCCGCTGGAGGCGGGACCGATGCTCCCCGAGGGCCTCGATCACCTCGTCGTCGGCCGCTCCACCCGTCACGTAGACCTTCGCCTGGCTGAGGTCACGGTCGGTGTCGACCCCCATGACAGTCACCAGGTCGAGCCGCACGTCGTCGATGCGCTCGAGTTCCTCCGCAAGGAGACGGGTGAGGAGTTCGTTGAGACGGTCGGTGCGGTCGAACCCACGTGGAGTTCCACTGCTGCGTTGCCGGCTGCGTGCCATGGTCCGCTACGAGCGGGCGATCTCCCGCTCGTCGTACGTCTCGATGACGTCGCCGTCTTTGAGGTCCTGGAAGTCGGAGAGCCCGATGCCGCACTCGAAGCCGGACTGCACCTCGCGGACGTCGTCCTTGAAGCGTCGGAGCGACTTGATCTCGCCCTTCCAGATGATGGTGCCCTCGCGCAGGAAACGGACCTTGCTGCCCCGGGTGATGGTTCCGTTCTGGACGTAACAGCCCGCGATCTTGCCGATCTTCGGGACCGAGAAGATCTCGCGGACCTCGGCATCGCCGGTCACGACCTCCTCGAACTCGGGAGCCAGCATGCCGAGCACGGCGGACTCGATGTCGTCGAGCAGTTGGTAGATGACCTCATAGGTACGGATCTCGACCTGCTCGGACTCGGCGAACTCGCGGACCTTGCGGTCGGGCCGCACGTTGAAGCCGATGATCGTGGCGTTCGAGGCTCCGGCCAACTGGATGTCATTTTCGGTGATCCCACCAACCGCCCGGTGCACGAAGGCCAACTTGACGTCGTCGCGTTCAAGCCGACGGAGACTGTCGCAGACCGCCTCGAGGGAACCATTGACATCGGTCTTGACCACCAGGTTCAGCCTTGCGGCCTCCCCCCTCTGGATCTGTTCGAAGACGTCCTCCAGGCGGGCACCACCGGAGAGTGCATGGGCGTCACGTCCGATATTGGCCTGGCGCTTGTAGTGCGAGCGCTTCTCGGCAACGCGGCCGGCAACCTTCTCGCTGGGGGCCACCACGAACCGGTCGCCCGCCTCGGCGACATCGGAGAGTCCCAGCACCTCGACGGGTGTCGACGGACCGGCCTCCTTGACCTGTCGGCCCTGGTCGTCGATGAGTGCCCGGACGCGACCCCAGGCCGCGCCGGCCACCAGCGGGTCACCGACCCGAAGCGTTCCGGACTGTACGAGGATCGTTGCCACCGAGCCGCGACCGACGTCGAGGTGTGACTCGAGCACCACGCCCTGCGCACGGCCGTCCGGTTCGGCTCGAAGGTCCTCGACTTCGGCGATGGCGCTCAGGTTCTCGATCAGGTCGTCGACACCCAGACCCTGGAGAGCGGACACTTCGACGGTGACCGTGTCGCCGCCCCACGCCTCGGGAACGAGCTCGTGTTCGGCCAGTTGCGTGAGCACTCGCTGCGGCTCGGCATTGTCGCGGTCGATCTTGTTGATGGCCACCACGATCGGAACATCGGCCGCCCGTGCGTGGTCGATCGCCTCGATGGTCTGTGGCATCACACCGTCATCCGCTGCGACGACCAGCACCACGATGTCGGTGGCGACGGCACCCCGGGCACGCATGGCGGTGAAGGCGGCGTGGCCGGGGGTGTCGATGAACGTGACGAACCTTCCGTCCTTCTCGATCTGGTAGGCGCCGATGTGCTGGGTGATGCCGCCGGCCTCACCGTCAACCACGTTCGCGTCTCTAATCCTGTCGAGCAGGGTCGTCTTGCCGTGGTCGACGTGGCCCATCACGGTCACGATCGGCGGCCGGATCGGTGAGTCCTCGTATTCCTCCTCGGCGACCTCGAGCAGGGCCAGCAGTTCGATCTCCTGCTCCTCACCGGGGTCGACGAGCCGGACCTCGGCACGGATCTCGGCGACGAAGAGTTCGATCATGTCGTCGGAGAGCGACTGGGTCGCCGTGACCATCTCGCCCTGCTGCATGAGGAACCGGACAACGTCCGCAGATGTCCGGTTCAACTTCGGGCCGAGGTCCTGTGCGGTGGAGGAGCGTTCGATCACGACCTCGCCCTCAGGGACTGGGGCGTCCTCGGACGTGTAGGCCGGCATGTCCATGGGTTGAAGCTCTTCGCGGCGGCGACGGCGCCGTCCACCGCGCCGGGGGGGACGCCGACCGCCGGGCCCACCGGGACGACCACCGGGGCCACCGGGACGACCACCGGGGCCACCGGGACGACCACCGGGGCCACCGGGACGACCACCGGGGCCACCGGGACCACCGGGGCCACCGGGGGGAGGAACGGTCCGACGACCCGAGGGACCGTCGCCCGATCCTCCCGGGGAACGGCGAAGAACGCCGGGGGGCGGCGGGATCGGCTTGCCACCGGGAGGCGGCGGGATCGGCTTGCCCTCCTTGGACAATGGGGGCGTGACCCCGGGTGGACGCAGGTGGACGTCGCCGGGGGCTCCGACCCTGGCGGCTGGATCCGGGATGCTCAGCTCGTCGGCGGGGGCTGCCGACGCCGTCTCGGGTGCCACCTCGGTGACACGGCGCGGCGGCGTTGCCGAACCACTCGACGAGAACACCCGCTTCGGGGGTGCTGGTTCCGGCTCCGGCTCCGGGACCGGTTCGGGCTCCGGCTCCGGCTCCGGCTCGGGCTCCGGCTCGGGGACCGGCTCGGGGACCGGCTCGGGGACCACCTCGGGGACCGGCTCGGGGACCGGCTCGGGCTCCGGCTCGGGGACCACCTCGCGGATGAGCCCGTCCTTCGCAGCCCGACGGCGCACACGGTCGCCCTGGGCTTCGACGATTCCGGACGAGTGGCTCTTGACCCCGATGCCGAGGATCTCGCAGAGGTCCAGGACCTCCTTGTTCTCCATCCCCAGTTCGCGCGCCAGCTCGTACACGCGGATGTTCTTCGGCACGGTGTTGTCGACGTCCTGTTTCTGGTCGTTTGGTCTGAGCGATCCGGTAATCAGACCCATCGGGCCGATGGCCGACGCTATCGCTTAAGCGGCCCGTTCACCCGCAGGACGACGGGACAACCCCCGACTTCCCACCGGATTCCGGCAGACAGATCGACCCACCGAGTCCGTCGGACAGGAGGGCCTCGATCGCTTCGTGGGGAATGTCCGCACGGAGAGACCGCCCGAAAGCACGCCCCTGTTTCGCTGCATCGGCACAGTCGGCGGTGGGACACAACCAGGCACCGCGACCGGGATGACCGGCACCGATGAGGATGCATCCGTCAGAGGCGGACCAGGCGATCCGGACCAGGTCGGCGGCTGACAACCGACGCCGACAGCCGATGCACGTCCGCTCGGACACGGACCGGATCAGGTGCTCGTCTCGGGATCGTCCTCCTCAACGGGAACATCCTCAACGGGAACATCCTCAACGGGAACATCCTCAACGGGAACATCCTCAACGGGAACATCCTCAACGGGAACGGTAGCTTCCAGCGTCTCGCTTTCGGATGTCGCCTCCCCGGGCTCCTCCGCGGGATCCACGGAGGACTCGACCCACTGGCCGGCCGAAACGGCCGGTCCGCCCTCGGCGGGCCGCCAGACCTGTTCACCGGTCTCCTCATCGACCACCCACTCGCCGTCGGCCCAGTCGACTTCGGCGTAGGCGGCCTCCTCGGCGACCTGGGTCTCGCTCTTGATGTCGACGCGCCATCCCGTCATGCGGGCAGCCAGGCGGGCGTTCTGGCCCTCCTTGCCGATCGCCAGGGACAACTGAAAGTCGGGAACGATCACGGTGGCGGTCCCCGACTCCTCGTCGATGAGAACGTCCTTGACCTTGGCCGGCGAGAGAGCCTTCATCACGAAGTCGACCGGGTCCTCGGAGAACGGGACGATGTCGATCTTCTCGCCACGAAGCTCATTCACGACCATGCGCACGCGGGCGCCACGCGCTCCGACGCAGGCGCCGACGGGATCCACGTTCGGGTCGTTGGAGGCAACCGAGATCTTCGTACGGTGCCCAGGCTCGCGGGCACAGGCCTTGATCTCGACGACGCCATCGGCGATCTCCGGGACCTCGAGCTCGAAGAGGCGCTTGATCAGGCCGGGGTGGGTCCGACTGACGACGATCTGCGGCCCCTTGGCGGTCTTGCGGACCTCGACGATGTAGGCCTTCAGGCGCGTGTTGGCCTCGGGCCGCTCGTACGGCACCTGCTCGGCCTGGGGCAGCAACGCCTCGACCCGACCCAGGTCGAGCAGGGTGTAGCGGGCATCCGTCTGTTGGATCATGCCGGTGACGATGTCACCCTCCCGACCTGCGTACTCCTCGTACTTCAGGTCGCGCTCGGCCTCGCGGATCCGCTGCGTCATGACCTGGCGGGTGGTTTGCGCCGCTATCCGGCCGAAGTCGTCCGGCGTCACGTCAAACTCGTCGCCGATCGGCTCGCCCTCCTCGTCAAGGTCCTGGGCGAACACCCGGATCTCCATGGTGTCCGGGTCGATCGTGACCCACGAGAACTCATGGGCTCCCGGTGAGCGCTTGTAGGCGGTCTCGAGGGCATCGGCCAGGGCTGCGAACAGCGCGTCCAGCGGAACATCTCGGTCCGTGGCCAGCGCCTGGAGCGCCTCCATCATGTCCGGGTTCATCGTCCGATCTCGCTTTCGTCGATTGTGTGACGGTCCCTCAAGCCTCGGGTCGCTTCGGACCCTGATGTCCACTCGACGACCGTGCGCGCCTTCTGGATCTCGTCGTGGCGGAGAACGCGCACGACGTCCTCCGTTGTCCGTACCGTGATTCCACCCTCGTCTGCGGCCTCCAGGGTCCCCTGAACCCGACGGTCGCCGCCGGCATCGGGCCGCGTCTTCACCGTCACGGTCGAGCCGATCGCCCGCACGAAGTGGTCGGGTCGCTTGAGGGAGCGCTCAAGGCCCGGGCTGCTGACCTCGAGCGTGTATCGACCCTTCACCGGGTCCTCGTGGTCGAGCGCCCGGGACACCTCACGGGTGAGGGAAGCGATGGCGTCCATGCCCACGCCGTCCGGGTGGTCGACCGTGACGCGGATGACTCCGCCCTCGTACTCGACATCGAGCAACTCGACGCCGACACGGTCGCACAGAGGCGCGACGAAAGAACTGACCCGGTCGGTCACACCCATCGCTCCTCCTGCTCGTTCTTGCTGGCACCGGCGCCGACGGCCGGACCACTTCTCGTCTTCATACCTCGCCCGGAAAGACAAGAGACGTGGGCAAAGCCCACGTCTCGTCCCCGAACGATTTACGTGCAGCGGCAGCATATACCCCTGTCAGCCCTCCCGACCAATGGCCCCGTACGACTCGAAGATCGCCGTCTCAGGCGATCCGGCTGCGGATCCTCTCGATCCGGGCCCCGCCGTCGTTGACGTCGTCACCCTGCTCGGCGAGCAGGACCCTGCGGTCCCGCTCCGCCTCCCGGGCGGCCCGGTCGGTGTCGACCCGTGCCAGCGCCGCATCGGCACCGTGTTCGTGGATGAACTCCGCCCACTCGACCAGGACGTCGACCATCTCATCCTCGTCGACCACGGCCGCGTTCTGTCCCTTGACGAAGAGGTGGCCGCGTCGACGCCCGGCGGCAATGCCGAGGTCGGCATCCCTTGCCTCACCCGGCCCGTTCACCACGCAACCCATGATCGCCACCTGGAGCGGAATCTCGCGATCGGCGAACACAGCCATGGCCTCCTCGGCAACGGCGACCACGTCGATCTCCGCACGGCCACAGCTGGGGCAGGCGATGAGGTCGACGTTCTTGCGCTCCCGCAGGCCCAGCGCCTCGAGCAACTGCCGGCCGGCACGGGCCTCCTCGACGGGATCGGCAGTGAGCGAGTAGCGGATCGTGTCACCGATGCCCTCGGCCAACAGGGTGGCGATTCCGGCGGTGGACTTGAGCAGCCCAGCCGGCGGAGGGCCCGCCTCGGTCACGCCGAGGTGGAGCGGGTGGTCGGTGACCTCTGCCAACTGTCGATAGGCCTCGATCATGATCGGCACGCTCGAGGCCTTCACGGAGATCTTGATCAGGTCGAAGCCGACCTCGGCGAAGTAGCCGATCTCGGCGAGCGCCGACTCCACCATCGCCTCCGGCGTCACCCGACCGCCGTGCTTCTCGTAGAGGTCCGGATGCAGGGAACCTCCATTGACACCGATGCGGATGGGCACCCCACGGTCACGGGCCTCGGCCGCCACCAGACGGATGTGCTCAGGCTTGCGGATGTTGCCGGGGTTCAGCCGGAGGCAGTGCACCCCGGCCTCCAGGGCGGCCAGCGCCATTCGGTACTGGTGGTGAATGTCAGCGACGATCGGCACCGGCGACCGCGGGATGATCCGGGCCAGCCCCTCGGCCGCCTCGATCTCGTTGCACGTGCACCGCACGATGTCGGCACCGGCCATGGCCAGGTCGTAGATCTGCTGGAGGGTCGCCTCATGGTCCGCCGTGCGCGTCACGGTCATCGACTGGACGCTGATCGGTGCACCACCACCAACCGGTACATCGCCGACCATCACCTGCCTCGTGGTGCGCCGGGGAAACGCTGCTGTGACCTCCACGCCCCGAAGGCTACCGGTGGCTGACAACCGCCCCTGATCGGCTGCTATGGGCAATCCGCCGATCCCGTCAGAAGAAGGCGAGCGGGTCGACGATGTCCCGGTAGAGGGCGATCAAGGCGAGGGCGAGGAGGAACGCGACAACCGCCCAGGTGAGTGGAGCCAACTTGGCGGCATCGGCGATGTGACGTCGCCCACCCCGGGACCGCAGGCGCTCATAGGTGGCAATGGCGATGTGGCCACCATCGAGCGGCAGCAGTGGAACGAGGTTGAACACGCCGACGAACACGTTCACGAGCACGAGGAACCACAGGAAGTTGTAGACACCCGAGTCGAACACCGCATCTCCGAGCCGCACGACCCCGTAGATCGAGAGCAACCGGTTGTCGTCGACCGGATCAGCCGTCGTGACGCCGAGTTCGCCCTGTCCACTGCCGGACTCGACCGCTCCACCAACGAACCCCGAGAGGCCGCCGGGCGTGAAGAATCGGACCAGCGCGTCGGCGGACATCCACAGCAGGTCGCCCACCGTGGTCGCCGCCTCCGTGACCGCCGTGACGGGACCCAAACGAACCATCGGATGCCTGGGAGAGATGCCGAAGAAGCCGACCACCGCTGCCGCCTCGGTGGGCAGCCGACGCGCCAGGGTCGTAAGTCCTACGGTCGCGTCATCGCTTCGACGCACGGTCAGTTGGTGCGTCGCTCCGACCTCGACGAGTGTCTCGACATCGGACCAGGTGGCGGTCGCCACTCCGTCCACGGCGATGATCCGGTCGCCGGGGAACAGCCCCGGGAATGCGGCGGCCCCGCTGCCGGTCAGGCGCTCTCCGATGGCCACCGACCGGATCAGGTGGACGCCGTTTCGTTCAAGCTCGACCGAGACCACCCGGCCCGGCACCGACCGGACGACCTCGCCGAACCGTTCGAAGTCCGCCACCGTTCGACCGGCGACGGCCAGGATCCGGTCGTCGGCCTGGATGCCCGCCGCCTCGGCAGCAGTGCCGGGAACGACCGAGCCGACGGTCCAGTCGTCGGCATCGGGGCGGCCCGTCCCGATGAAGATGGCCACCAGCAGCACGACTGCCAACAGGAACTGCATGCCCGAGCCGGCCAACGCGAGCGCAATCCGCTTCGGGTACGACTGGTGCCGGTACGTCCGGTGCTCGAGTGCCGGATCCACCTCGTCCAAATTGGTCATCCCCGTGACCCGGACGTAGGCCCCTGCGGGGATCGCCTTCACGCCGTACTCGGTCTCACCCCGATGAACGGACCACACCCGGGGCCCGAACCCGATGAAGAACTCCGTGACCTGCATGCCCGTCCGCCGGGCCACGAGAAAGTGGCCCAGTTCGTGTACGACCAGCATGCCGACGAACGAGAGCACGACGGCCAGCAGTGAAAGGCCGAACAAGAGGCCAAAGGCGAGCGTCCCCCCGACCAGCAGCAGGAGTCGGACCCGCCGGTCGCCGACGGTCAGCGGCTGCTGCGTCACGATCGACCAGCCAGTCGGGCCGAGGTGGCCTCACGGGCCCTCGCATCGGCGTCGAGGACAGCCTCGACGCTGTCGGCCTCGAGGCCCGGCCAGCCCTCAAGGACATCGGCGAGCACCTCTGGGATCCTCGCCCAGGGCAGACCACCCTCAAGGAAGGCCGCCACGACGACCTCGTTGGCGGCGTTCAACCAGGCTGGTGCCGTGGCCCCCAGGCGGCCTGCGGCGAAGGCCAGGTCGAGGCACGGGAACGAAGTCCGGTCGGGCGGCTCGAAGTCGAGGCGCGAGGCCTCGCTCCAGTCGATCATGCCGAAGGGCAGGTCGAGTCGATCGGGATAGGCCAGCGCGTACCCGATACAGAGACGCATGTCGGGCCGGGACAACTGTGCCATCGTCGTTCCGTCCACGAAGGTCACCATCGAGTGGACGATCGACTGCGGGTGCACGACCACGTCGATCCGGTCATATTCGACATCGAAGAGTTCGTGCGCCTCGATGACCTCGAGCCCCTTGTTCATGAGCGTCGACGAGTCGATGGTGACCTTGGGGCCCATCGACCAGGTCGGGTGGGCGAGTGCCTCCTCGATGGTCACCTCGGCCAACTCCTCGCTGGACCGACCGCGGAACGGGCCACCGGATGCCGTGAGCACCACCCGGTCGACGGCGCCCCGACCGTCGTCACCACGCAGGCACTGGTGGACCGCACAATGCTCGCTGTCGACCGGCAGCAGTTCGGCGCCGGGCGTGTTCCGTGCCTCGCGCACGACCGGTCCGGCGGCGATGAGGGACTCCTTGTTGGCGAGGCACAGTCGTCGCCCCGATTCGAGGGCGGCAAGGGTGACCGGGAGCCCGGCGAATCCCACCACGCCGTTGACTACCACCTCGGCAGTCGAGGCTGCCTCGGCCAGCGCCGACCCTCCTGCCAGGACCTCGGTTCCGACGGGAACGCGGTCGACCAGTTCGGAGGCGAGCGAGGCGTCGGCGATCGCCACTACCGGTGGTCGAAAGCGCTCCGCCTGCTCGACGAGGAGGTCGACGGACCGGGCCGCACCGATCGCTACGACTTCGTACCGGTCCGGCCGGGCTACCACGATGTCGAGCGTCTGGGTACCGATTGACCCGGTCGATCCGAGCACCGCCACACTCGTCAAGGACTCACCACGCGTCGCTTCGAGGGAGGACGCTTCGTCGCCATGCGGCGGAGCCTAACCGTGCATGCCGAGGGCCCCGGGGGTGGGTGGGCGGGGCTCAGGCCCCGAAGAGGTCGAGCATCCGGGCGGTGTAGTAGGTCGCCGGCAGCACGAACAACAGGGCATCGAACCGGTCGAGCAGGCCACCGTGTCCGGGAAGGATGCTCCCCATGTCCTTGATACCCAGGTCGCGCTTGATCATCGACTCGCAGAGGTCGCCCAGCGGGGCGGCGACTGCCGTCACGATGCCCAGGACCGCGACCGACATGAGGTCGCCCGGACCCTGTCCGAACGGCGTGATGCGGCCGACGACCAGCACGCACACGGCGAAGCAGACGACCATCCCGCCGACCAGGCCCTCCATCGTCTTGTTCGGGCTGACGGCGGCAAGTTGTGTCCGGCCGACGAGACGACCGACGAAGAGGCCGCCGACGTCGTAGCCGACGGTCGCCAGCACCGCAGCAAGCAGCATTCCGATGCCGTTCGCGTCGGTGAGCATGAGGCCTGCAAAGGAGCCGAGCATGCCCACGTAGAGCACGCCGAACAGGGTGACGGCGATATTCACCATCGGTGCGTCCCGGTCGACGCCGGTCAGGTACCAGAGCAGGCAGAACAGCACCGTCAGGCCCAACACCAGCGGGACCGCCGCCTCGAAGCGCCAGTAGGCGCCGAGGTTCAGCGAGCCGACCGCCACGATGCCCAGGAAGGCGGCCGGCTGGTAGCCGACGCGGCGAACCGACCCGTAGAACTCGACGGAGGCGAGGACCAGCACGGCAGTCGACAAGGCCAGGGCAGCGGACGCCCCGACCTTGAACGCCACGAGCGCAAGCGCACCGAGCCCCAGCCCGGTGATGATCGCCGACGGCATGTCGCGACCTCCGCCGCCGGTGCCGGCACGGTCCGAACGGCGCCGGCGCCCGCGGCCGGAGTCAGCAGCCGTGGCAACCGAAGACGAGCCGACATCGGCCGGCTGCGGATCGTCGGGGGGGAGCAACGGTGGATCGAAACTTCCACTGGGCCCCGACCCCGAGGACGGATCGTCGAAGAAGGCGGCCGCCGTGGGCTCATCCAATGCGCCGACGGGGTGCTGCGACTCGTGGTGCTCGGGGACGTCGTCCGCCCAACGGGGTTCCTCGGCAGCGAAACCGGATGACGGAGCGGCCACAGGGGCCGTCGGCGGCTCGGTCCAGTGGGGCAGGTGCTCGGTCGACGACTCGCCGCCGAATACCGAGCGCCCGGGCTCAACGACGTCCTCGGCGGGTTCGAGCCCCAGGATCCGAATCTCCTCGAAGGGCTGGTCCCTACTGTCCTGCTGCTGGTTCACGGATCCTCCCTCGATTGCCCTGCTCAGACCTCAAGCAGTTCGTCCTCTTTGGCCGTTCGAGCCTCGTCGATCTCGGCTTCGTTCCGGTGGATCAGATTGTCGAGCCGGGATCCAGCATGTCGGATGTCGTCCTCGGACACGTGGCCCTCGCTCTCGATGTCGTCGAGATCCTTGCGCGCATGGCGACGGATGCCCCGAAGGTGGTTCTTGCCATCCTCGGCCATGCGGTTGATCATTCGTACCATGTCCCGACGACGTTCCTCGGTCAACTCCGGGAACGACAGCCGAATCGTGCGACCGTCGTTGCTCGGAGCGAGGCCCAGGTCGGCGTTGACGACGGCCCGCTCGACCGCCGCGACATTCGTCGGATCATGTGGCGTGATCAGGAGTTGGCGGGGTTCGGGCACGCTGAAGGTGGCGATTTCCTGCATCCGCATCTCGACGCCGTAGGCCGAGACGGTCAGGTTCTCGACCATCGAGGACGAGGCTCGGCCGGTCCGGATCGTGGAGAACTCACGCCGTGTGTGGACGACAGCGTCGCCCATCTTCTCCGTCGTCTCTTCGAACACCATCTCTACCATGTCGTCGCTCAAAGACTCTCCCTGCTCAGGTGACCAGAGTACCGACGGACTCTCCAGCGAGGATGGACCGGACGTTTCCGGGGGTCATCAGGTCGAACATGACGATCGGCAGGTCATTCTCCATGCAGAGCGTGACGGCGGTGGCGTCCATCGCCCGGAGTCCCATCTGGATCACGTCGAGGTGGCTGACCTGTTCGAGGAGGGTCGCCTCGGGATCGAGACGCGGATCGGCGGTGTAGATGCCATCGGTCCCCGAATGAGTTCCCTTGAGCACCACCCCGGCCTCGATTTCGACGGCGCGCAGGGCCGCAGCCGTGTCGGTCGTGAAGAACGGGTTGCCCGTGCCGCCGGCGAAGATGACGACCCGACCCTTCTCGAGGTGGCGGGTCGCTCGACGCCTGATGTACGGCTCAGCGATCTGTTCCATCCGGATGGCGGTCTGCACCCGGGTCGGCTGGCCTCGCTGGTCGAGTGTGTCCTGGAGGGCCAGCGCATTGATGGTGGTCGCCAGCATGCCCATGTAGTCGGCCTGGGCACGGTCCATGCCCGCGCCGGCACCCGACATGCCCCGCCAGATGTTGCCGCCGCCGACGACGACCGCGACGTCGACCTTGAACTCGCTGCAGACTTCGACAACCTCCTGGGCGATCTGGCCAACGACCTCGCCGTCGATGCCGTACCCGTCGGTGCCGGCGAACGCCTCTCCTGACACCTTCAGGACCACACGGTCCCAACGTGGAGTGAGGCGTTCGGTCACAGCGTCAGCCTCCCAGATAGACCTGGTCGAAGCGAACGATCTCGCCACCACCGAGCGTGTCCTTGACCGGGACCTTGTCACCGTGGAGTCCCTGCTCAAGGAGCACCGACTCGCGGTACCAGCCCGACAATCGGCCTTCGACGATCTTCTCCCAAGCCTGCTCGGGCTTGCCCTCGGCTCGGGTGATCTCGAGCAGCGACGCCCGCTCCTGCTCCACCATCTCGGCCGGGATCTCTTCGCGGGACAGGGCGGTCGGCTTGGCGAAGGCGACGTGCAACGCCACCTGGTGCAGGACCTCGGCGTCGACGCCCGACCCTTCGACGACCACTCCGTTGATGCCCCGGCCGTCCTGGACGTGCAGGTAGGTGTCAAGTGCATTGCCGTCGGCTGCCTCGATCAGGGTGACCCGACCGACCTCGATGTTCTCCTTGGTCGAGAGCTTGAGGTCGTCGAGCGCTCCGGTGAAGCCCGCGGCCGCACCCTCACCATCCAACAGGACGGCGTCGGCTAGGTCACCGACCAGGGCGATGAAGGCGTCGGACTTGGCCGAGAAGTCGGTCTCGCACTTGACGTGCACCAAGGCCGCCCGGGAGCCGTTGCTGGAGAGGGCGACGACGCCTTCGACATTGTCCCGGTCGGTTCGGGTCGCCGCCTTGGCCAGGCCGCGCTCGCGCAGTAACTGGGAGGCCGCCTCGAAATCGCCGCCAGCGTCGGTCAGCGCCCGCTTGGCGTCCATCATCCCGGCGCCGGTGGCGTCGCGCAGCGCCTTGACCTCTCTGGCAGTGATCTCGGCCACGGCGTTCAGACCCCTTCCACGTTGGTCTCGTCCGCAGCAGCCGCGTCAACCTCGGCACCGGGCTCATCGACCTCGGCAGGCGCCTCCACGGCCTCTTCGACATCAGGCTCGGCATCCTCGGCAGGCGCCTCCACGGCCTCTTCGCTGTCGGCAGGTGCCTCGACGGCCGCCGACACACGGGCCTCGCGTTCGACCGCGTCGGCCTCAGCCTCCGCTCGCGCCTCCGCCTGCTCTGCAGCACGGTCATCGGCATCGAGTGACGGGCCGTCATCGTCGGCGGCGATGCGGGAGTTGGCGATGTAGCGCCCCTCCTCGACGGCGTCGGACAGGATGCGACAGAGCAGCCGACCGGCCCGGATGGCGTCGTCGTTGC